>Ga0206879_1105_pt1 | contig 19113 bp, 17 predicted proteins | sample Alteio_BWOrgCont_5_FD_152897 | JGI IMG/M metagenome (GOLD analysis project Ga0206879, IMG submission 152897) | Enriched cells from forest soil in Barre Woods Harvard Forest LTER site, Petersham, Massachusetts, United States -... | ecosystem: Environmental > Terrestrial > Soil > Temperate forest > O... | reverse complement strand
AGTTTCAGCTGCGGAATTTCAAATTTGTTTTCAGGATTCCCCCGATGGGTTCACATACGGTAACTTATTTTTTACGTCCGGTTAAACGGGGGGAATATCAATTCGGAGCTCTGAACGTTTTTATTTCAGGTTCTATAGGTTTGGTTATGCGACGATATGTTTTCGACCGGGGTAAAACGGTTCCGGTATATCCCTCCTTTATCCAGATGCAGAAATATGATTTGATAGCTATTTCAAGTCGTATAAAGGAAACCGGCATTAAGCAAATACGGAAAATAGGTCATTCGATGGAATTTGAAAAGATACGGGAATATGTGGATGGAGATGATTACAGAGCGATCAATTGGAAGGCGACGGCACGCAGGGGGACCATTATGCTGAATCAGTTTCAGGATGAAAAATCTCAGCAGGTGTATTGTCTGATTGACAAGGGCCGTACTATGCAAATGCCGTTTGAGGGTTTAAGTTTGCTGGACTATTCGATTAATGCAAGTCTGGCGATTTCGAATGTGGCGCTAAAAAAGGATGACAGAGCAGGGCTGCTTACCTTTTCAAATAAATTCGGAACGCTGGTTAAGGCGGAGAAGCGTAAATCGCAGCTGAAACTTATTCTTGAGGTTTTGTATAATCAAAAAACCAGATACGAGGAGTCTGATTTTGAAATGCTTTATTCCCAGATACATACCCGGCTGCCCCAGCGGGCCTTGCTCCTGTTATTTACCAATTTCGGATCCCTCAGCGCTTTGAAAAGATGGCTTTTTTATTTAAAAAAGATAGCCCGGAAACATTTACTGGTTGTTATCTTTTTTGAAAATACCGAGCTGACGGAAATTTTGACCGGTCACCCCAATACGATCGAAACCATATTCACTAAGACCATTGCGGAACAATTTGTATACGAAAAGAAGCAAATGGTTAAGGAACTGCATTCTGCAGGAATTCACAGTATTCTGACCACTCCGGGTAATCTTACTGTCAATACGATCAACACGTATTTGGAGATCAAGTCGAAACGGTTGATTTAGACGGGGCTACTATTGCGCAGGTGGGATGTTTTCGGCGGGGGTTTGAAACATCATAGCTGAAAAAACCAGTATGGAGGCGAATTTATATAAACCTGGGTCAGCAGGCTTTATAACATAGCCCGAATTTTCAGCGCCTTTCATCAGTTCTCCTTTGTCTGACCAAAAGATATCTGTTCCTGAACCGTTGGAGATACGTCCGGCAGAATCTACATGGGCGAGGGTTTTATTGTTGACGTCAAGCAGTAAATTGTTCTTATCCAGTCTGACAACAACCTTTCCGGCGGTATCCAGTATAGCATTTTCTTTGTAGTCCAAAGAGCCTATCTTTTTATCTTCCATAAAGATAGATTTATCATCGGTTACTTTTATTCCAACTTTTCCGCTTTTGTCTGAAATTTCAAATGGTCCGGAGGCCGATTGATTTTTTGTTTCCTTGGCGGCTTCTGTTTTAGTGCCAGACTCTGAACAGGATGTAAAAGAAAAAATCAGAGATGCGAGAACGAGTTTTGATAAATGGACGGTTTGCATGGGATGGATTTAGTACGATATACATTCAAATATAATACATTCCGTTAACCTTTTTTACAATAATTGTCTGAATTCTCTATCGAGCATTGTTAAAAAAATAGGCTTTAGTAGTTCCTCACCCGATATGCCAGGCCTAAATCAAAAAAGAAATTGTCATTTACAGGGGTGTAAACGGGTTCGGCTGTTGAAGGCGTCTGTGTATTGTTGAGGTAGGTTAATGGGCTGTAACCTAAAGTTCTTCCGAATTCCCCAAAACATACAATTTTACTTGTCAGGTAGAAATCAACAAAAAGTTTTAACAGTACTTCGTCGTTACGGACGTAGTCATAGTTCAGGGCGCTGTTTAACCGGTAGGAGCGGGTGAAGGATTTAAATCCCAGACCGGTGGCTACTTTACGTTTTACAAGTGAATATTCGATACGGTAATTGGTAGGCAATGTGCCGTAAAGCCGAAAACGGTCACTTACATTCCAGTCCATACCCAGCAGGGGGACAAAGAAATTTCCGAAAAACTCGCTGTTGTAATAGAGTCCGGCTTTGAATTTAAGGTTGCTGTTTACAGTATAGGTTAGCAAAGCGTATGCGCCCAATTGTTCATCATGACCTGAAATTCTGTTTTTGAAATCAGAACTTAGTTTGGGAATAATCAACCCGCAGAATTTCCATTTTTTATTTTTTGTTTCGTGCTGAAGGCCAAGGGCAAGGAAAACCGAATACAAGTCAGAGGTAGTTGACTGTTGGTTGTTTTCAATGGTGGAACTCAGTTGTTCCCCGTAGAGCCTGGAGTAAATTAAATTAGCGGAATCTATTTTTATGGGTATGACCAGATTCGCAATGGTGTTACGGGTTGTGTTGAGGTCGGCCGTATTGGATTTGTAAGTAGTGGGCAGGTAAGATGAACTCAGGTTAAAAATATCTGTAAAATTCTGCGCATGACTACTGATGGCAAAAATGGATAAAAAAAAGAAATGTACGCGTCTGGTCACAATTTCGAAATTACATCGGCAAATTCTTCAAAACTTCAATTGTTTTTCCGAGCATGTCGTCGTTAAAATCAATATGGGTGACCATACGAATACTTTGTTTACCAAAGCCGGAAACACGGATCTTATTTTGGGCAAGCCGGTCTGTAAAATCTTCGGGTTTTATTCTATCTGACAGCGAAAAAATAATAATATTGGTGTCAACAGGGAACGTGCTTTCAACAAACGGCAAAGATCGAACGACCTCAGCGAGTCGTTTGGCTCTTTGATGATCTTCCTTCAGCCGGAGAATGTTGTTTTCCAGAGCATACACGGCGGCTGCCGCAAGAAAGCCGGCCTGCCGCATTCCGCCGCCCAATACTTTTCGGATTCTACGGGCCTGTCTGATAAATTCTTTTTTGCCGATTAAAACAGATCCGGCAGGAGTGCCAAGCCCTTTCGAAAAACAGACAGAAATGGAATCAAACAGCAGGGAATACGCTGCAGGGTTTTCCTTTGTTTCTGTAAGGGCATTGAAAATCCGGGCTCCGTCCATATGGAACCTGATTTTATTTTTTTTGCAGACTTCCGCTATTTCTTTCAGCTGGGCCAGGTTGTAGTAGCTTCCTCCGGCTCTGTTTACTGTATTTTCAACTGCAACCAGTGCGGTTCGACAGAGCCAGTCCTGCAATGGATTTATGTTTTCTTCAACTTGTCTTGCGGTAAATCTTCCCAGATTCCCCTGGAGTAGTTTTGCCTGAACACCTGAATTAAAGCTGATGCCACCACCCTCGTAGTTATAGATATGTGCCAGGGCATCACAAAGAAGTTCATCTCCCGGCTGGGTGTGGGCTTTAATGGCAATCTGGTTGGCCATGGTTCCTGAAGGACAAAACAGGCCGTCTTCCATTCCGAATTTTTGCGCCGTTTTTTCTTCCAGTTCAATTACGGTGGGATCTTCCCTGAAAACGTCATCGCCCACCTTTGCGCTGAACATGGCCTCCAGCATTCCTGGGCCAGGTTTTGTAACGGTATCACTTCGTAAGTCGATCATTTTTTTCTGCGTTAAAGAATTTCCAGTATTTTATAAGTCGTGTTGTTTACCCAGGCCGAATGGCCCGCTGCAAGTCCCAATAATTGCATTCCAAGGGGTGATTTGGAGGACAGGCCAATGAAACTTTCATTCCCGATCTGAATTTTACCCAGGGGTATGCAAAGGAAAAAATAGCCTTTGTCTGTTTTAATCAGGCTCCCGTTTGTAATGTGTCGCGTAGAAAAGTTGCTTTCAACGGATTCCAGGGTTTGTTTTTGATCTTTCAATTCTTTGAGCTGATGGTTTAGTTTTTCCTGTTCCATCTGAGCCATGGCCTGGGCTGTTTCGTGCTTGTCGCCGGCTGTACTTTTGGAATCGTTCTGCATTCCCTGGGCCAGCTCGTTCCACTGGCTTTGCAGGCGCTCTATTTTTTGATTCAGGTGCTGACCGGAGCACGTCACGGCGTTTTCTTTTGTCATGGTAAGCTAACTGATGAATCTGAAGCCGGTAAAGTTTATTGCCGAAACGTCAGTCGGAATGTACAAACCTACAACGAAGGTCCACTTATTCCTGGTTTTCAGGTATAACAGACTGATTGCAATGATAAGCGGGGCTATTAACCCTGTCAACAGGAAAGGGTATATTGAAATAAAATGGAGAATTGCCGAACAAAAAGCCATAGAAAACTACCAGAATTGAAGAACACCCCTGTAACGGGTGGAAAATGAATCCGGACTCTAAATTAAGCTGAAAACTGTTCATTCGTCTCTTTTAAGAGGTGATTTTTTTTCACCCTTGGTTTTGCAATGTTGACCTTTAAAAGAACCCATACTATCGAAATGCTACAACTATTTTACAAGGTGTTCGTTTTAACTAACAGAAGTGTTCATAAACCTAAAGCCTGTCGCTATGAAAACTACTATAGGAAACAACCAGATATTTCTGGTAGATGATGATAAAATGTTTCTTTCCACTATGAAACAGTATATCAGTCAATTTTTCGGCAATTATACCATTACCACATTTGCAACTGGGGAGGAGTGCCTGAAATTTCTTTATAAAAAACCGGGCATTGTTTTTTTGGATTATTTTCTCAATGGCCTTTCTCCAAAGGCGATCGATGGAATGAAGGTCCTTGACCAGATTAAGAAAACCAGTCCGGATACTTATACCATTATGTTTTCGGCCCAGGATCATATTGATGTTGCAGTAGACACTATGAAACACGGAGCATTTGATTATATCGTGAAGAATGACAGAATGTTTTTACGCGTTCAAAATGTGATAAAAAATGTTGCGCATAATTTTTCGCTTAAACAGGATATGAGAACCTATCGAACCAAGTTATTTTTATTGACGGGATTTATCGTCTTGCTGATGGGATTTCTTGTCTATTTAGGTCTATTTCACAAGTCACTATTTAATATGTAGTTGTTTTCCATGGTTAAAAACTGATTGCGCATTTCATTAAACCGAAAGCAAATGGAAACTTCAGAAAAGAAACTCGTGTTTGTGGTAGATGACGATAGCTTGTATACGAAAGGGGTGAGTGAATATTTGCGTAAAGAAATCCCGGACCTTCAAATAAAAGCATTTTCTACCGGCGAAGCGTGTTTGCATGCTTTGCATTTGAATCCGTCTGTGATCATTCTGGATTACTATTTAAATTCAGAATTTGAATTCGCATGGAATGGTCTCCAGATGTTAAAGAAGATCCTTACCACACAACCCTGGTTAAAGGTTATCATTGTTTCATGCCAGCATGAAATGGAAATTGCTCTTAATTGTATGAAAGAGGGGGCCGCTGATTATATAATAAAAAACGAAAACGCGCTCCCCTCCATTAAAAAAACGGTGGATGCCCTGTTTGATGGAGCCATTGAGTATTGAATGGGGTAGCTGAAGGAGTATTGAATGCGTGCTGATTTTAATTTTAAAACCAACGGGCTATGAAAATCCTTGTAATTGATGACGATGTAATGCTTCTTAAAGCAATCGGACATTGTTTAAAGATCATCCATTTTGATGTTGTTTTGGTACCCAATAGCATGGAGGCTCTTGAAGCCATTGAAGTGGAGAAACCTGACTTAATTCTGTGTGATATTCTGATGCCGGGGTTCTCGGGACTGGAGTTACTAGGCTTGTTAAAGAATTTCTACTTAAACAGTATTCCTGTAATTGTTATTTCCTCACTAAAAAAAGCAGAAGTCGTATGGTCTGCTAAACAACTGGGAGCCGTAGACTATCTGCTTAAACCTTTAAATTTCAAAACGCTCACAAAACTGGTAAAGGAGCATCTGCAATGACTACTCGTCAGCCGTTTAATTATCCGTAGTTGAAAAAATCAGTTTTCCTCTTTTTTGTAACTGTTTCTCTGATCTTTCCGGTCTTTTCCCAATGGCAACAAACAGGAGGGCCTTCGGGTTGTTGAATTTAACCCTTAATTAATATAAAAAATGTCACTCATGCGTTTAGTTTGCGATTTGTTTCGTTGAATTATGCTTCGCTTCTTTAAATAGTTTCGTTACAGGCGATTGCTGTCTCGGATTTCTGACCGCTTAAAATGTTTAACAGAACGGGCAAAACCCCCTTCTCACCGAACATAAATCGCTCTTCAGGAAGCGATCAAAATCGGGTAACAAAACCGAGAAAAGGGGAAAAGCGAGTTCTAAATCCGCAAAAAATCCGGTTGATTAATTTTTTTATACTCCGGTCGCTATCGTAAAGTAGAACGTGCTTCCCTTTCCGAATTCTGATTCAACCCATATTTTTCCTCCGTGACGCTCCACAATTTTTTTACAAATTGCCAAACCGATGCCAGTGCCGGGGTATTTTTCCTTGGTATGTAAACGCTGGAATATAACAAATATCTTATCTGAATATTCTTTCTGTATTCCTATGCCATTGTCTTTCACTGAAAACTGGTAGGCGTTGTTGACCTTTTTTCCGGTTATGTAGATTTCGGGATTTTTTTCTCCTTTGAATTTTATAGCATTCGCAATTAAGTTTTGAAACAATTGCCCTATTAATACATTGTCTCCGTATATTTTGGGCAATGGGTCTGACTTAATAAGCGCATTGTTCTCTTTAATTGAACTTTCGAGGTTTTTTAGAATAACTGTCAGTTCGTTGTTTAAATCAATCCATTCAAATGGTTTGGTTCTGTTCACCCGGGAATATTGTAAAAGATCGGTAATCAGAATTCTCATTCTGTTGCTTCCGTCGACGGCAAAAGCGATAAAATCATTGGCATCCTGATCTAATTTGTCTTTGTAGCGGTTCGATAAAAGCTGCACATAACTTGTTACCATACGCAGCGGTTCCTGTAAATCATGTGAGGCCACGTAAGCAAATTGTTCTAATTCAGAATTGGAGCGTGTAAGTTCGAGGCTCTTTTCTTTAAGTTCCAATTCTACTTTTTTGCGTTCAGAAATGTCACGAATGGCAGCCGATACAATTGTCCCCTCTTTTGTTCTCAACGGACTTAAACTGATTTCGATGGGAAACTCATCTGCATTTTTTTTCTTTCCAAATAGCTCCAGTCCTGCACCCATTTCTCTGGCCTTCGGATTTGTAAAGTAATTTTCGAGGTGATGCGGGTGATTGCCTGCAAATCGCTGAGGAATCAACAGCTCCACTTTTTGACCAATCAGTTCTTCTTTATTGTAGGCGAAAAGTTTTTCTGTCTGCCGGTTAATTAATTTTATCACCCCATCTTCGTTCACTATTACCATTGCATCAGGAGCAGATTCAAGCAATCCTTTGAACTGTTCTTCACTTTCTTTTAATTGTTTGGCGTATGAATCCAGGTTCTTATTGCTGAGCTCCAACTCACTGGTGCGCTCTTTGACCTTTTGTTCGAGTTTTTTATTGAATTCGCTCAATGCCTGATTTTGCTTCTGAATTTGCATGAGCATCTGATTAAAAGCATCTGTAAGCGATCCCATCTCATCTTTGCCTACCTTAGTGGCACGTACTGAATAGTCGCCTTTATTGGAGATTATCTGAGCTGTCTGAGCTAAATCAAGAATGGGTTTTGAAATGCTTTTTTGGAGAATTCTGGAAAGAAAATAGGCCAGCAGAAAGGAGAAAATGATGACCAGGGCTGTTACCATTCCGTAAAGCCGGAACTGTTCATACATGGCCCCCAAGTCACATTTAATATACAAGGTGCCCAGTCTGTTGTTTCCCTGCACCACAAACTGAAATCCTTCTATGTGCGAATCTTCAAAATGATACCCTTCTGATTCTGATTTGGGCGGAAAAACATTCACTGAAGAGCTGTTGATATACTGAGAAAAAAGTTTTCCCTGTTTGTCATACAGGCAGGCAGCAACGATGTGTGGTTCGGTCTTAAGTGCAGCCAGAATCTCATTTGCATCTTTCGGATTGTCGAAGGCAAGGGCAGCCGTGCTATTGGCAGAAATAATTTTTCCGATGGTAGAAAGTTTCTCTATGGTCCTCTGTTTGAACGAAAAGAACTCATACACAAAAAAAATTGCACAGGTTACAAGCAATACGATCACACTGATGAGAACGATAACTCTCATTAGCTTCCTTTGTATCGGCATGTCTTTTATCTGCATTGTATTTATTTTTTGACAGGAGCGAATACATCAGCCAGCCTGAGCAGTTTTGAGCTGATGATAAGATTGGCTTTTTTACCGGCCTCCGGATTGATCTGAAATTGTATTTTGTTGTTCTTCGTGAAGAACCGGAGGGTACCGCCTTCCTGTATAAAATCGGTCCTGTCACTTACGGTAAGAATAGTTTTTCCTTTTAAACCTGCAACAACCTGTTCGAGCTTGCTTGTTTGAGACAAATTGATATACAGAATATGACAGCTTTTGATTTCTTCGAGGGTTTTAAAATACCGGATGACCAACGGATGTCCGTTCACTTTTTCGCCGACCACAATTTCTTCGAGATAAGAACCGAACGGGTTTTCCCCTATGATTCCAATAATAAACGGATCTTTATCCGTTGAAAAACAACTTGCCGGCCATTCTACAAACTGGGTGAAGTTGAAAAGAAAAGCTGCTTTGATCTGATATTCACGGGGCGCCTGTGCCTGTGCTGAAAAAATAGTTATGCTGAACAGTAGTGTCAGTATAACCGGTTGGCAGTGTCTTCGTATGCGTTTAAAATTAGGCATATGCACTCCTTTTAAAACCGATACGTAATTTTCCCGAAAACGCTTCGTGGAATAGGATATTCGCCGGTTTCAATATGTTGGGCAGCAAGAAGATTTTGCCCGATAACAGAAAATTCGAAATGTTTTATACGCTTTGCCAGACGTAAATCGAGCGTAAAGTAAGCCGGAGTGGAAGTAATGGGCGCCATTGAACTAAGTTCACTGACATAACGGCCCATTAAATCGAATGCGTAATTCCCGGGTAAATCCATGATGGATTGAAACATGAATTGATTTTCGGGTGCGATACCTTCGAAATCAACAACGCTTAGTGCCTGTAAAACGGACGAATTGGTGGCCCAGGCCTTCTTTTCAAATAAGGTATAACCACCGTGCAAACGCCACCATCCGGTTGCCTGATAATTGCCTGAAAATTCAAATCCCCAGGATTCTGCATCCAGACCATTTCCTAGTATTACAGGAGTTGTTTTACTTGTGTCGGAATTAATGCTTTCAAGATCGGTATACTGATTGAAAAATGTTGCGAATGAAAGTGATAGATTTTCTCTTGGTCTGACCCGATACCCCAGTTCATAAGCTTCCACTATTTCTGAAACAAATCCATTGGGCGATAAACTTTGTCCTGAGGGTTCGGTAACGTCTACATCAAAACGGCTGGGTGTACGTACAGCGCGGGAAACGGAAGCCCAAATGGTGTGATTTTTTTTGAGTGTCAGAGCCAGGCGGGCACTTGGTTGAACTTCATAGCCGGTGAATACATCATGAAGGAGTTTGCTTCCGATTGTCAGTTTCAGAAGGTCGGGAATACATGTTATTTCATCCTGCAGGAAGCCGCTTGCTACCGGCATGGGAAGGTTTTCGGGATTTAAAGACTGAATATTGGTCATGTCCTGTATGTAACTGTATCCTGCGCCCATAAGAATACTTTGTCGTTGTCCAAGGGGAAGACGATATTTAATATCTATATCATAGGTGCTTTCATCATAAATTTGGGGTGTGGAAGAATTGCCGACCTGATAGGTGGTGAAATCAGCATATAGCTTAACGGTCAGGTTTGACTTTTCAGAAAAATCATGAGTGAAGTGTCCCATTAGATTTTGGCCGGTAGAAAGCGTGAGGTTACTCAGGTCGCTTTGACTGCCGGAGTATATGTCTCCCTGTAAATTAAATGTATTGGCTTTGGACGGATAATAATCCATGCGAAAACCGCCTTGTGCCATGTTATACCGGTTTACGGTATCGCTCGGACCCGACCGCTGCTGGTCAAAGTATTGTCCGTATACGCGATAATAGAGATTGTCACCAATCATGCCGCCGTAACGTATTTCAGTAATATCCTGCAGGGCGGAGGTCATGCCGGTTTCCTGGGAAACGTACAACCCCTGGGTTTCCATTGCACTTTTGGTTTGGATGTTGATCACCCCATTCACGGCATTTGCTCCCCAGAGTGTCCCGCCCGGACCGCTCACCACTTCGATACGATCTAAATCCTCCAGCATCAGATTTTGCACATTCCAAAATACTCCGCCAAAAAGAGGCGAGTAAACCGATCGTCCATCAATCATCACCAATAGCTTATTGGCGAGTAAGCCACCTGCTGAAGGCAAACCTCCGAATCCCCTTGCGGTTATGGAAAAGTCACGTGAATTGGCCTGTGCGATCTGGAGATTGGGTGCTAATTCCAAAGCTTCGGGGAGGTTCAGTGCAGCCGAATGCTGTACATCTTCATTTGTAATGACCTGTATGGCTGATGCCACCTCTGTCAGTTTCTCAGGTTCCATCGAAACGGAAGTTACTTCGATATTCATCAGCTCTTCCAGGCTTAGTTTTTTCAATTTGGAAGAAGGCAGCAGACTGTCTGCTGCCTGCGCAAAAATCAAATCAGACAGTACGGTCAGACTAAGAATCGCTAATCCATGAGCAAAACAACGGTATCGTAAAATCATCGGTAGGGCAATTTAACTATGGTAAGCCAGAAGTTTTCGATGGATTGTATTACTTTGATGAACTGATCGAAGTCAACCGGCTTTGTAATGTAACAATTCGCATGATGAGCGTACATATTTAATACATCCAGTTCGGCATCAGAAGTGGTAAGTACAATAACCGGTATCAGCATAAGCTTTGGATCTGATTTAATTTCGGCAAGAACCTGACGTCCGTCTTTTTTAGGCAAATTAAGATCCAATAAAATGAGATCAGGAGTAATGGCCTCTTTGTGTTTGCCTTCTTTTTTCAAAAAAAATAACGCCTCCTCTCCGTCTGTAACAACATTTAATTGATTTGTTATTTTCCCCTCCTTAAGGACTTCTTTTGTAAGCCTGATATCGCCAGGATTGTCCTCAATTAGCAGGATTTGAATTAGCTGCAAAGGCTTCATGTCATACATACGAATCACTTTTAGAACGTAAATCTAACTGCTTTTTAATTATACGTGTAAAATATCCATCCATCATTTAATTTCGATGAATAACAGCTAACCTGGGGTAAACGGTATTTTTTGGCAGGTGCACATACCCTTATTCGTTTTTATATGAAAAAAATGTGTCTTGGTGAAATCATTTCAACCGGGAAGCTGATATTGGAGTAAAAAACAAACAGCCTGTTTGCAAAATATTATTCAGGAGTTATTGCCTGGGCAAATCTTTTATGTCTTCTCACTTCGTGGACTTTCCCGAAGACCCGGAGGTATTTCTGGGAAATTGTAAAAAAATCGATTCTTCCTCCCAGTCCTACAGATGGTGTTTTATTGATGATGTCATAGCCTCCGAATAAAGTAAATGCCCCAAAGCCTACAAATCCGCCTGTAGCGAAACTTGCCAGTTTGTTAAAGCTGAAATTATTTTCGAGCCCTGCAATGCCTATTACACCGAAGAAAAAGGTCGGATCTATCGTCATTTTATCATCATCATTGAAGATAAAGTCTCCCAGAAACCACGTGTAACCAACCCCCAAACCTATAGTTGGGCTTACAATATAGTTCCCACTGGTGAACTCCAGACTGCTGAATGAAATCGGAACGGTGGCAGATCCCATCAGCCTTGACTTATATTTGGTATTGTAATAGAGCGTGTCCGGCCATTGGCTCAGACAGTCGCGAGTTTTTAATTCGGTTTCTGAAGTGGGAAATACGTACCCGCTTTTTAACAAGTAGTTTACAATGGGACTGTTTGTTTCTTGTCCGTATCCAACATAAGTTTGAAATGCAAAAAAACCCAAAATGGAATAAAACAAACCACATTTGAATCGGCTTACAAACATGGTTTAATCAGGATTAAGATCAACAACTGTTTTTCCTGCAAAACTTGGATATTTTTTACCGGTTTATGTTTTACGATGGAATAAAATAGTTGCATATTTCACACCCGGTGGTAGGAATTAACAATTAATTTCATAATTGATTATCTTTGGTGGAAATTTATTCTTTTTTGGTAGAAACCTATTCTTTGAAAATACACCTACTTATTTTTTCGATAGCTGTCCGGGAACCTGGACCGCCGGCCCGCCGATTCCTGATAATCTGGGACAGACCGATGCTCCGGGTGCAATGATGGCAAATGGAAAAATTCTTATACCGCTCAGACCTTCGGGAACCTACAATCCGCCGACCTTTTTTTACGAATACGATTACCTGTCCAATAGCTTTCTCAATGTCGGGGCTCCCGGAGGAACGGATTCAATAGTATGGCCTGTTTTTACCAGCAATATGCTTGACCTGCCGGATGGAAACGTTTTGGTCTCTACCCAGGAATCCTCTCAATTTTTTGTTTATACACCTGTCGGACCTGCTCTTGCCGCTGGAAAACCGACAATAGGTACTGTTGCCCAAAATGGGAAAACGTATACGATCACCGGAACCCAGTTCAATGGTATTTCAGAGGGTACAGGGTATGGTGATGACTGGCAGATGTCAAGTAACTATCCTCTGGTCAGGCTTACATCAGGTGCAAAAGTATATTATGCGCGTAGTTTTAATTGGAACAATACCGGGGTTCAGACCGGAAATTTCCCTGACACGGTGCAATTCTGCCTGCCATCCGGATTTCCTCCTGGTATTTATTCACTGGTGGTTGTAGTCAATGGAAATCCTTCTGATTCTGTCGCGTTCAGGTATTATCCTTGTGCGAATGACAGCAATGCCTTGTCTTTTCTGACTATCAATACGGGGAATGACACCCTGGTTTGCAATGGAGTTTCTGTCAATCTGGCAGCAGCAGCAAGCGGCGGAATAGGTTCTGTATCCTATAACTGGATGCCTGGGAATTTAACCGGGGCTTCTCCGGTTATACATCCTTCACTAACTACGAGCTATACGGTAGTCGCATCGGACGCTAACGGCTGCATGGACACCAGCAGTTTTGCCGTGACAATCAGCATTCCGCTTGGAACGGTAAACGAAAAAGCAGCTTTTAATCTGATTGTATTCCCTGACCCCGCGACAGATCTTTAAATTTAAAATTCGAATCGGTTCAGCAGCCGCTCCCTGTTGCGATTAAATTGGTGGACGTATTCGGTAACGAAGTGCTGGAGTTCAATTCCTACATTGAAAACGACAAAATAATTTCACTGGATATAAGTTCGCTTGGCAATGAAATGTACTTTCTGAAAATAGCAGAAGCGAACGGCATGAAAACCGTTAAATTCATAAAGAAGTAGCCTGCTTTATTCGCATGATCGCGGGTCTGGTTGGATCGGAAGTTTTGCCATCTTTTCAACTTCAATAGAGGGAAATCCGAATTCTTCAACCACTTTTCCCAGTATCAGGTAAACCCCCGTGCCCCTGAAGGGATAGTTTCGGAGCTGTTCAGGGAAATGGGTTGTGTCGAAGAAATCACGGTTCGTATCGAGAAAAGTTGCAAAGTTCATGTAATCGCCACGTTTTGTACGGACGTATTTGGTTGCGACAAAGTATCCCAGTATGCGGATTTGTTTGCCGACATTGCCGATTAAGTCTTTGGCAGCGGTTTCTCCTCTGAAGCCGGTTTTCAGCATGTCAAAGGGACTCAGGGATACCGGGAATCCCAATAATTCGAGTTCATCGTAAGCATCCTCAATCGGAATATGAGCGAGTTCGGGAAGGGTATACTGCTGCAGGGGCTGATCGAACAGGGCTTTGTCTTCTGGTTTTGAACGTGATTTGCCAAGGCTGAGATGGGCTTCCCACAGAAGTTGTTTCTTGCCTTTACCCGTAAAGCGAAAGGCGTTTATCCGGATCAGGACAGCCAATTGCTCCAGGGTTATCGGAATGCGACTGCTAAAGTCACTCAAATTCAGGTAAGCACCGTTTTGTCCGCGCTCAGCTTCGATTTTTTTTACAATCGCTTCTTCAAGATTGGAGAGGTGAACAAATCCCAGGTAAATGTCCTTGTCATAAATGGAAGTTAAGTAGTTGCTTTTGTTGATACAGGGGAGGTGTATGGTCGCTCCCGCCTTGCCCGCTTCGGTTACATATACACGAGTCTGATAGAATCCCCCGAAGTTGTTGATCACGGCCGTCATAAATTCAAGCGGATAATAGGTTTTCAGAAAGAGGCTTTGGTAGCTTTCTACGGCATAACTCGCTGAATGGGCTTTGGAAAAGGAATAGCCTGCGAAGTTCTCGATCTGCCGCCAGACTTCTTTGGTCGTTTCTTCGGGGTAGCCTTTCTGTCTGGCATTGGAAAAGAATTTACCGGTAATTTCGTCCAGGTATTTTTTTGTACGGTTTTTGCCGGACATCATTCTCCGTAAAATATCGGCGTCCCCTAAATCGAGGTCTGCGTAGTGGTGGCAGACCTTCAGCACATCTTCCTGATAGACCATGACCCCGTACGTTTCTTTGAGTTGCTCTTCGAGGACAGGGTGGAGGTATTCGAATTTGCCGGGATTGTGGAAGCGGTAAATGTATTGCCGCATCATCCCCGATTGGGCTACGCCCGGACGGATGATGGAACTGGCCGCCACGAGGCTTACGTAATTATCGCAACGAAGCTTTTTAAGCAAGCCCCTCATGGCGGGAGATTCAATATAAAAACAACCGATGGTGTCGCTTCGTTTAATCTGTTGTTTCAGTTTTTCATCTGTTTTAAATTTTTCGACTTCGTGTATGTCAACAGTTATGCCCCTGTTCTTCTGAATGATTTCAACCGCTTCTTTGATATGTCCTATTCCCCGCTGGCTGAGTATATCGAGCTTGTCAAAGTGTATGTCTTCGGCCGTGTACATATCAAACTGGACAACCGGAAAACCTTTGGGCGGCAAGTCGAGAGCCCCATAGCTTGTCATGGGTTCTTCGGAGATCAGTATCCCGCCGGCATGAATGCTTCTGACGTTGGGAAAATCGGCTATTGATTTATAGTCTGACAAAATTTCTTTTGTGATGGCGTTCTGATACAGCAGCTCATTGGGATTGCCGATCAGGGCATCTAGTTCGTTTTTGGGGAGCCCGTGAATCTTTCCGAGTTCGCGGATGATGGATTTGTCCCTGAATGTTGACATGGCTCCCAGAAGTGCCGTGTGCCGTTGTCCGTATCTGGCAAAGATGTACCTGAAAACTTCGTCCCGGTCTTTCCAGCTGTAATCAATATCAAAGTCAGGAGGCGACTTGCGTTTGGGGTTTAAAAAGCGCTCAAAATACAAGTCAAGCTCAATGGGACAGACATCGGTTATCTTTAAACAATACGCAACCACGCTGTTTGCCCCTGAACCTCTGCCGACGTGGTAAAATCCTCTGGACAGACTGTGGGCGATTATATCCCAGGTTATTAAAAAGTAAGCGGAGAACCCCAGCCTATCGATGATGACAAGTTCTTTCTGTACCCTTGCCGCAGCTACCGGATTATCGCCGTAGCGGCACTGCAGTCCTTTGAGGGTCAGTTTTTCAAGCAGCAGTAAATCTTCGTAGCGGCTGCCGGTGAAGGTCTTTTTATTCTTCGGAGCTTTGACATCAAATTCAAAATGACAGTCTTCGAGTATTCGCCTGGTGTTTTCAATCAGCTGTGGAAATTCTTCGTAGGTTTTTAACACGTGCCTGCAGGCGACAAAATAGTCGCCCGGGGCGGCATGCTGATGGGGTTGCAATTTTGAACCCAGCAGGTTGTTGTCAATGGCCCTGAGTTTTTTATGCATCTCAAATCCTTGTTCGTCTTTGAATACAAGGGATTGGAGAATGACATACCTGCGGTGGTTCTGTTTATCAAAAAGGATTTTGCTGAGCTGTGTTGGTTTGATTCCGATGTATTCGTTTTCCTTTACGGATTGGGGTTGTTTTCTGCCGAAGGGGTAGATCACATAGCACTGTCTGAAATCCGCCTCCGGCGGATAATCCTTTTTGTTCAAATGGCAATCTGTCAAGAGTTCATTCAATTCCCGGAAACCTTCTTTGTTTCGTGCGATACCAATGAAGAGGGTCTGGTCTTCCTTTTTAAATTCAACTCCTACAACTGGTTTGCAATTTATTTCCTGACAGGCTTTTACATAGTCCAGCGCACCCGATGTGTTGTTAATGTCTGTGAGCACAATTGCAGGATGTTTGCCTTCAAGGGCGAGGTCTGCCAGCTGTTCAACAGGGATCGTGCCGTAGCGGAGACTGTAATACGAATGTGCGTTTAAAATCATGGCGAGCCATTTATCGCTTTTACGATGGCCGAATACCCGTAACGCATGCGCATCTTGTCAATGGCAGTATACAAACTGATCAGGGAGGGGGTATCTTCAAAAAGATTGATTTGCTGATGGCCGTTGACCATATTGCTGAAACGTACGCCGATCAGCCGCACCAGTATCCGCCTTGAATAATTCCTGGAGAACAGTTCAAGTATTTTTTCGGTGATCAGATGGTCGGAAGCGGTGTAGGCTATTTTTGACTGAAAAGTATGGGTCTGAAAATCGCTGTATCTTATTTTAAGCGTGATGCAGGAGGTCAATCGTTTTTGCCTGCGTAAATCAAACGCAAGCCGGTCGACCATTGAAATAAGCACGCGTTTGAGTTCTTCAATATCGGTTGTGTCTTTATCAAAGGTGGTTTCGGTGCTCATTGATTTTTGTTCGGTATAGGGAACAACGGGAGAATTGTCGATACCGTTTGCTTTCTTCCAGATGGAAAGTCCGTTTTCTCCCAGTACGCTTTGCATCATTTCAACGGGCATTTGCTGAATGGTTCGTACCTGTTCAATACCCATGTTGCGTAAAAGTGTATAGGTTTTATCGCCGATCATCGGTATTTTTTTTATGGAGAGGGGGGCCAGAAAGGGTTTCTCTGTCCCGTTCTGTATATGGAGCTCGCCATTGGGCTTTGATTCCCCTGTGGCGATCTTGGAGACCGTTTTATTCAGGGATAGTCCGAAGGAGATCGGCAATCCGCTTTCCCTGATTATTTTTTTACGAAGCTCCTGCGTCCATTTCAGGCACCCGTAAAATTTATCCATACCTGTTATGTCAATGTAATGTTCGTCAATGGAAGTCTTTTCTACCGCCGGAGATTCTTTTTCGATAATATCGGTCACCAGGCGCGAATAACCGGAATAGGATTCCATATCCCCTTTGATGTAAACAGCGTGGGGACAAAGTTGCCTGGCTAAGCGGATGGGCATTGCCGAATGAACCCCGAAGGTCCTGGATTCGTAGGAGCAACTTGCCACCACTCCTCTGTCGGATGTTCCTCCCACAATCACCGGCTTCCCGACCAGACTGGAATCTTTCAGACGTTCCACGCTGATGAAGAAGCTGTCTAAATCAAGGTGTACGATCTGGCGGTCCATTGAATGAAGTATCGGATTAAGATTTTGAAATTACCAATATATGTAGTAATTTGGTGCTTAAAATTGTAGCAATGTCAAAAATAGCCAAAAACATCAGGCACCTGAGAGCATTGGAGAGCCTTTCACAGGAACAACTTGCCGATGAACTGAAAATAACCCGGTCCCGATTGGGATCGTATGAAGAGGGGAGGAGTGAACCGAGCATTGACATGCTCATTAAGCTGTCCAACTATTTTCATGTGGCCATTGATGCCATGGTAAAGGTTGACCTGAGCAGAACAAAACTCAATACCCTGATGGATATTGAAAATAACAGAACCCTTTTTCCCATTTATCTGGATGCAGCGGACAATGACTTGATCGAGGTCGTTCCCGCCAAAGCGGCAGCCGGTTATCTGAACGGCTATGCCGATCCGGAGTATTTTGACAGCCTGCCCAAAATGAACCTGCCGTTCATCCCTGTGGGCAAGCACCGGGCCTTTTCCATAAAGGGAGATTCGATGCCTCCCTTAAAGGACGGTTCGTATGTCGTTGGCAAATACGTTGAATCCCTGAAGGATATTAAAAGCGAACGAACCTACGTGCTTTTAACCAAACAGGACGGCATTGTATACAAACGGGTATACAACAACATTAAACAGGACGGCACCTTACTTCTGCATTCTGACAATCCTGCGTATCAACCTTACAGTGTGCAGTTGCATGACGTGCTGGAAATCTGGGAATTCACCTGTTGTCTGAATTTATCAGACCGCAAGCCGGAAGAATTGAATATGGGAAGCATTATGAATATGCTCAGAAGTATGAAGGTGGAGCTGGCGAGTATAAAGAGGTGAGGATTAAACGTAAGAAGAAGTGGTGAAACAAACGGGTTTGAAAATCAGAATTTCTGCGGGGCTTGCCTGTTTATTCCTGCTGATTTTTTTTCTGTTGCAGAATCCCTTCATTTATTATTCAACCCTGGGAAGGATTTCGGATAATTATGTACATGTCGGAAACGAGAAAAAATTCGAAATCATTTCGGTTAAAAAGCCTTTTGAAAAAATTACAGCGTCGAATTGCTACAGGTGGGATGCGGTTTTATTCAAAGTCGTAAAGGAAAACGGGTACTCGGGCACGGATAAACAGTTTAAGGAACGGCTGGATTATTATCCCCTTTATCCGGTTGTCTGGAAACTGGTTGCGCTGGATTCTCCGCTTGTCTTTTTATTCAGTTATCTGATTTTTATTTTCGGTCTGATCCTGTTGTCTAACCTTTTTGGGGAAGGGAATTCAACGGATGTGCTGCTTTTTACAGTTGGCATTCTGCTGCCAACAGTCACTTCCTTTTATCTGCCCTACGCGGAATCGCTTTTTTTACTCTCTTTTGCTGTTGCGCTCAGGGGACTTTTTCAGAAAAAATACGGATTGTTTTTTATAGGAGCATACGCCTTTGCGTTGACCCGTCCTGCTGTGCTGATTTATATGACGGCACTTGCTGCTGCCGACCTGCGTTATTTTATTTCGCACAGGAACGTTCGTTATTTCGTTAAGGAACTGGCCCTTAAAGCAGCACCGTTTGTAGCCGGATTTCTCAGCGTGACAGCCGTTCAGTATTATTATTCGGGATCCTGGACGGCTTACTTTGATGCTCAGATTTTCTGGCCGGCAGAATCGGGTCTTTTCAATACCG
>Ga0206879_1104_pt1 | contig 19134 bp, 18 predicted proteins | sample Alteio_BWOrgCont_5_FD_152897 | JGI IMG/M metagenome (GOLD analysis project Ga0206879, IMG submission 152897) | Enriched cells from forest soil in Barre Woods Harvard Forest LTER site, Petersham, Massachusetts, United States -... | ecosystem: Environmental > Terrestrial > Soil > Temperate forest > O... | reverse complement strand
TATTGTCTATTCAAATGAAAGCGAGCTCCTGGCAAAAGCGGCAGATCCTGAAGAATTTTACATCGGGGAAGTCATGCCCGCCAAGCTCCATCTGAATCTTCAGTACAAAAAAGACATCGGGATGTGGACTGATCTGAAGATAATCGCAAAGACGATAGCTAAAATATGGGTGTGATCACCTAATCGCTACCTGGTTTTATCAATCACTTTCTGATTGATCATGTGCTCCAAAAAACCATCCAGCTGATCTACGTCCAGCCTCTTGGCTATGATTTTCTTGTTTTCATCCAGAACATAGATCACCGGGGTGCTGTAAATGTCGTAGGTCTTTTTGAAACCGGTCTGGTACGTAGGATCGAAGATGTTTATCCAGTCCAGTTTATTTTCCCGGATGTATTTCTTCCAGGGCTCCGCATTGGTCTCGGTACCAATGGCAACTACTTCCACACCTTTGGGCTTGTTCTTGTGGTACCACTCCAGAAGCTTCGGAGTTGCTTTCTTGCAGTGGCTGCAGTCGTAATCCCAGAAGTAGAGGATCGTGAATTTTGCACGTACATCGTAGAGGGTGACATCGCGAAGGGAAGAGTCCTTCAGCGTAAGATTAGGGGCGTATTTATTGATCAGAATGGGCTTTAAGGTAAGTGCGCGCTGTGTGATCTTGGCGAGGGACGCCGAGTCTACCCAGTAGGCCTGGTTGGTCATGTAGTATTTTTCAGCCATGTGTACAAAAATGGCATCCATGCCCATAATCTGGGAAGTTTCATAGGTAGACGTGATCCAGTAAACAACGTACTTGAAGACCTCCTTGTTGGCTTTGGCTTTTTCGGCAATAATATCCACCGCCGCGTTTATGGAGTCGGGGAAGGGGTAGGTCATATTGTCCAGGAAGTTTTTCATTTTGTTGAAGAGAATAGGGGAGTAGAGCAGCCGTTCATCAGAGAAATCAAAATTATCCCAGTAATGGGCTCTCAGGTATTTAAATCCGAAGGTAGAGTCGGTTCTTCCGTTGGACAATTTCGGAGCCTCGGGAATTTCAGGTTCGGTCATTGCGCTGAAAACCCTGGCCTGCAGGGTGCCCGGGTGTTTTTTGACAAAATCTGCTTTGTAGGTTTTTACTTCTTTGTCAATTTTGCTGATTTTATCGCGAATCATTTTGGTTGAATCCTTGCTGTTCTTCACCTTTTTGAACTGGGCCTGCAAGGGTTCTACTTCCTTCTGCCTGGATGAGATATAATTCATGTATTCGTAAAAAAGTTTGTTGTCTTCTGAGCCTTTTATTTTCATGTATTTGACATAATCGCTGGTGTCGGTCTCCATGCTGAAATTCTGCTGGTTGTCAACCAGAAAATCAAAAATCCGGTGTTTGGACAAAACCAGAAAATAGATTCCCCCGTGAAGCTTTTCTTTTTTGGAAAACACCAGCTGCCCCGATGCATCGGCTCTGGCCGTATCTCTTATAAATTGTTTATCCCCATAGTCGTTAGCCAGGTAGCACACCGAATCCTTGTGGAGGCCTTTGATTTTAACTTTTATTGTATAGCCTCCGTCATCAGCTGCAAAGCTGAAAAGGCTAAGGAGGATAAAGAAAAGTGCAAGAAAACTCTTTTGCATTTGAACAGGATAGTACTTCATAGGATCTGAAGGGATGGGTTAATGGGATTTTGTTTTATCAATTACCTGCTGATTGATCATGTGTTCTATAAAACCGTCAAGCTGGTCTACTTCAAGCTGTTTGTTGGCTATTATTTTTTTGTTTTCGTCCAGAATAAACATTTTTGGCGTGCTGTAAATATCGTATGTTTTTTTAAATCCGGTGCTGTACTGAGGATCGTAAACATTGATCCAGTCCAGTTTGTTTTGCCGGATGTATTTTTTCCATTCTTCTGCGTTGGTTTCGGTGCCTACTGCAAAAACCTGTATTCCTTTTGATTTATTCTTTTCATACCATTCGAGTAGTTTTGGAGTAACCTTTTTGCAATGGCTGCAGCCATAGTCCCAGAAATAAAGAATCGTGAATTTGGCTCTGGTATCATAAAGTGTCACCTCATTCAGATTCGAATCTTTCAGGGTCAGGTTAGGTGCATATTTGCCTATCAGCAGGGGCTTTATGGTCATCACCCGGTTGCTGATCTTTACAAGCTGTGCGGAGTCTACCCAATAGGCCTGCTTTGTCATGTAATACTTTTCGCCCATGTGGGCAAATACGGCATCCATGCCCAGTATCTGCGAGCTTTCATAGGTGACTGTGATCCAGGAAACCACATATTGGAAGACCTCTTTGTTGGCCTTGGCTTTTTCAACGATCACATCAGCAGCAGCATTCAGCGAATCCGGAATGGGATAGGTCATGTTGTCCAGAAAATTTTTCATTTTGTTGTAAAGGATCGGGCTGCGAAGCAGGCGTTCGTCTGAAAAATCGTAATTGTCCCAATAGTGCGCCCGCTGGTACCGGTAGGGGAAGCTGGAGTCGGGTCTGTTTTTATTGGGCAGCATTGGCGTTGGCGGAACCTCCACATCCGTCATGGCTTTGAAAATCTGAGCCTGAAGTGATTTCGGGTTGCGTTTTACATAGCTTGCCTTGTAATCCTTTACCTGCTGGTCAATGGCCGTCATTTTCCTGCGAATGCGCTCAGAGGAATCTTTACTGTCTTTGACTTTTTTCAGCTCAGCGAGCAAAGGCTCCATTTCCTTTTGCTTTTCTGCAATGTAATTCAGGTATTCATAAAACGATTTGTTTTCATCGGAGCCCTTTATTTTCATGTGTTTTATAAAATCAGCAGTATCTGTTTCGAGGCTGAAATGCTGGTTGTTGTCGATCAGGAAATCAAATCCGAATTTCTTTTTGGGAAGGACCAGAAGGTAAATTCCAGGCTTGAGTTTTGTTTTTCCTGAAAATTGCAGTTGTCCCTGGGCATCCGGCTTTGCCGTGTCCTGAATGTAAAACTTGTCTCCGAAGTGATTGGCCAGAAAGCAGCTTGAATCTTTTGGCAATCCTTTTACTTTTAGCTTTAGAAGATATCCGTCATCTGAACCTGCTACACAGGCTGAGTGCAGAATAAAAACCAAAGCCGCTGCCAGACAATTTTGAATCCAACGCATATTTATGGGTTTAACCTGAAAATCAAGGGTTAAATTTAATAATTTTAACGGCTTTTATGAAATACAGATTAAATATTACACACAAAAAATACCTTTCGGACAAACTTACGCCTGTCAGTATTTATATGAAGCTGAGGGATTTTTACCCGAATTCACTTTTACTTGAAAGTTCGGATTACCACGGACAGGAAAATTCGTATTCCTTCATCTGCTGCGATCCGATCGCAGGCCTTCAACTGAATTCGGGACGACTCAGCCTGTATTTTCCGGATCAGAAAAAAGAGGAGTTTGTTTTTGTTGAAGAAAACCGGACTCAGGCAGGATTGATAAGGAAGCTGGAGAGCTTTCTTTCCCGCTTTGAGCTAACCGGCCTAAAGCCCAAATTCCTGAATCCTGGCATTTTTGGATATACGTCCTATGATTGTGTCAGGTATTTCGAAGATATTCGTCTGCAAAAGAAAATTCATCCCGGATCTCAATCGGGAACAAGTAGGAGCAGTACTATTCCGGATATGATGTATTCGCTTTACCGCTATATTATTGCGGTAGATCATTTTAAAGAAGAACTCCACCTGGTTGAAGTAGGGGTTGAGGGGCAGGCTTCAAAAGGACTGGACAGTCTGAAAGACCTGCTGTTCAATAAGGTTGCCGGCACTTTTCAGTTCAGCCGCCAGGGGGAGGAACGTTCTGATTATACAGATGAACAGTACCGGGGAATGGTGCACAGTGGCAAGCAGCACTGTCAGCGGGGAGATGTTTTTCAGGTCGTGCTTTCAAGAAATTTTTCCCAGGCCTTTACCGGGGATGAGTTCAATGTGTATCGGGCCTTGCGTTCGGTAAATCCTTCTCCGTATCTTTTTTATTTCGACATGGGAGACTTTAAACTTTTCGGTTCCTCTCCTGAAGCCCAGCTGATCATAAAAGATCAGCTGGCCAGTATACACCCGATCGCCGGCACTTTTAAACGGACGGGTGATGACAGTGCGGATGCCGGGCTGGCTGAAAAACTGAAAAAAGACAGTAAAGAGAATGCCGAACATACGATGCTGGTCGATCTGGCGAGGAATGACATGAGCCGGCATTGCTCCTCTGTTGAGGTCGAAAAATTCAGGGAGATACAGTTTTACTCGCATGTGATTCATCTGGTTTCAAAGGTAACGGGCCGGCTGAAGAATCCTTCAGAAGCGCTGGATGTTCTGGCAGATACCTTTCCGGCAGGCACCCTGTCGGGAGCCCCTAAGCACAAAGCCATGCAGATCATTGACAATCTGGAGCTCAGGGCAAGAGGATATTACGGAGGCTGCGTCGGACTTATCGCCTTCAACGGAGATACCAACCAGGCCATCATGATCCGTACTTTTTTAAGCAAAAACAACGAATTAAACTATCAGGCAGGAGCAGGGGTCGTTGTATCCTCCTCAGAAGAAGGAGAATTACAGGAGGTCAACAATAAACTTGCCGCATTAAAAAAAGCAATTGAACTGGCAGAGACGCTATGAACATTCTGGTCCTCGATAATTACGACAGCTTTACCTACAACCTGGTTCACTACATTGAAAAAGTATGTGAATTTCAGGTTGAAGTTCACCGGAACGATAAAATCGGGCTTGACGAAATTGACCGCTTTGACAAAATTTTGCTTTCTCCCGGACCGGGAATACCTTCAGAGGCAGGCTTGCTGATCGACCTGATAAAAACCTATGCCACTACTAAAAGTATATTGGGGGTCTGTCTGGGCATGCAGGCCATAGCAGAAGCATTCGGAGGTTCCCTGACAAATCTTGATACGGTTTATCACGGCATTGCCACTCCGGTACACATTGTTAAAAAAGACCCTTTATTTAAGGGCCTTCCCGCCACATTCAATGTAGGACGTTACCACTCCTGGGTGGTAAATAAGAATGATTTGCCCGGTTCACTGGAAGTTACAGCACTGGACGATAACAACCTGATCATGGGACTTGCACATAAAAAGTTCGATGTGCTTGGAGTTCAGTTTCATCCGGAAAGTATTTTAACGGAATACGGAGAAGAAATGATCCGCAACTGGATCAACCTATGAAAGAGACCTTACTTTATTTATTTGAAAACAAAACGCTGAGCAAGGAGCAGAGCAGAACCGTTTTGCTGAAAATTGCAAAAGGAGAAGCCAATGCGGGTCAGATCGCCTCTTTTCTGACCGTCTTCCTGATGCGCCCGGTTACTGTGGAAGAACTGGAAGGTTTCAGGGAAGCTTTGCTGGAATTGTGTCTTAGGCTCGATTTCTCTGATTTTGAAACCGTCGATTTGTGCGGAACCGGAGGAGACGCAAAGGACACCTTTAATATTTCGACGCTTTCTTCTTTTGTGGTTGCAGGAGCAGGACTTAAAGTGGCCAAACATGGCAATTACGGAGTTTCATCGGTAAGCGGTTCTTCAAATCTGATGGAGCACCTGGGCTACACTTTTACCTCAGACCGGGAGATTCTGGTCAAAGAGCTGGACAAAGCAGGAATTTGTTTTATGCATGCTCCTTTGTTTCATCCGGCTATGAAAACAGTTGGTCCTGTCCGGAGGGATCTGGGTGTGAAAACATTTTTTAATATGCTGGGCCCTCTGGTTAACCCTTCTTTTCCCAACTATCAGTTGACCGGAGTTTTCAGTCTTGAACTCCTGCGCATTTACAATTACCTGCTCCAAAAAACAGACCGCAGGTACATCGTTGTTCACAGCATGGACGGATACGATGAAGTTTCCCTTACCTCTGCGTTCAAATGTGTGTCCAGAGATCAGGAGCGAATTCTGGAGCCCGAAGACCTGGGATTAAAAAAACGAACGCAGGAAGATTTGTATGGCGGATCAAGCGTTGAAGAATCGGCCCGGATTTTTCTTCAGATACTAAAGGGAGAAGGTACTGCGGCCCAGAATGACGTGGTATCGGCCAATGCCGGGATGGCTATTTTTTGCGTACATTCGGAAAAAACACCGGAAGATTGCATTGCCATGGCAAGAGAGGCCTTGCTTTCAGGCAAGGCCGGCAAGGTTTTGTCCCGGCTGCTGAAGGGCAACTAGCTGCTGAAGGCCAACTAAACGATAGCTTTGTAAAATGAATATACTTGATCAGATCATAAGCCAGAAAAGAAAGGAAGTAGAGGAGCGCAAATCCCTGTATCCGGTAAAACTGCTCGAAAAGTCGATTTATTTCAGTTCCCCTTCGGTATCCCTTAAAAAGTATTTGCTCAGAGATGATCTGACAGGGGTTATTGCGGAGATCAAACGCAAATCTCCTTCAAAAGGCGCGATCAACAGCTACGTTAACATCGAGCGTACATCCATAGGCTATATGCAGGCGGGGGCAAGCGCGCTGTCTGTTCTTACCGATACCGGTTTTTTCGGGGGTAAAAACGAAGATCTTACGCTGGCCCGCAAGTTCAATTACTGTCCTATTCTGCGCAAGGATTTTATTATTGATGAGTATCAGATTGTGGAGGCAAAATCCATAGGAGCAGATGCAGTCCTTTTACTGGCCAATGTGCTGGATAAGGCCCGCATTAAAGAACTGGCCGTTTTTGCCAGGTCTCTGGGACTGGAAACCGTTCTTGAAATCCGTGAGGCAGAGGAACTCGGTTCCCTGAATGAAAACATAGACTGTGCCGGCATTAACAACCGTAACCTGAAAGACTTTAAGGTTAACGTTGACCAGAGTTTCGTTCTTGGTCAACGCATACCCAGGGAGTTTGTGAAAATATCAGAAAGCGGCATTTCAGACCCGGATGTCCTGTTGAAACTGAAGGCCCAGGGGTTCAGGGGTTTTTTGATCGGCGAATTTTTTATGAAGCACAGCCGCCCCGAATTGGCCTGTGCAACCTTTATTCATCAGGTTAATTCACGTATTCAGCGGTAATTTTTGCTTTTCCCGAAAATATTCTCCTTATTTGCTTAACACTAAAACCGAGTTTGATGACAACTGCAGTGCTGCCGATAACGGTAACTAAAATTTCTGGTTCGCGCATATCCGAGTTAGATGAGTCCAATCTGGGGTTCGGAAAAATATTTTCAGACCATATGTTCGTTGCAGATTATAAAAACGGACATTGGGAAAAGGCTGAAATTCTTCCTTACGGAAAAATTCCCTTCAGTCCCTCCAGCTCGATGATGCATTACGGTCAGGCCATTTTTGAAGGAATGAAAGCCTATCGCAACGTAAACGGTGAAGTGTTTCTTTTCAGGCCGATTGCCAATCAGAAGCGGTTAAATATCTCGGCCATCCGCATGGCTATGCCGGTTATCTCTGAGGAACTTTTCATGGATGGCTTGCTTCAGCTGGTTAAAACCGACAGCAACTGGGTTCCCACCACCGATGGCGCTTCGCTGTATATCCGGCCTTTTCTTATTGCTACGGATGAGTACATAGGCGTAAAGCCTTCCGACACCTATAAGTTTATGATCATTACTTCTCCGGTTGGAAAATACTACAGCGAGCCGGTTAAGGTTCTGGTAGAAACCAATTATATCCGTGCAGTAGAGGGTGGTGTAGGCTTTGTGAAAGCATCCGGCAATTATGGCCGCTCACTTTATCCTGCTAAACTTGCTCAGCAAAAAGGATACCACCAGGTCATCTGGACCGATGCCCGGCATCACCGTTACCTCGAAGAATCAGGAACCATGAATGTTGTGTTTGTCATTGACGGGGTTTTGGTAACGCCGCCATTGGGAGATACCATTCTGGCCGGAATTACAAGGGACAGCGTACTGACGATTGCAAGGGATTGGGATATTAAAGTGGAGGAACGTAAAATCAGCATCGATGAAATCATCGAAGCCCACCGTAACAATACGCTTCAGGAAGCATTTGGTACCGGCACAGCGGCTACGATCGCACCCATTTGCCTGATTGGTTACGAAGGTGTTGAGTATGGTCTTCCGGCCTTAAACAGTACGTCCTATTCTACCCGTTTCGGAAAGGAACTCGAAGGTATACGTAAGGGACGTATTGCGGACCGTCACAACTGGATGGTTAAGGTGTGCTGATTCCCTTAAAACCTTCTCTGATCAGAATTATTCCCGGGATTGCTGTGACCACAAAGGCAGCGGGCCAGAGTCTCAGATAGGTGCCTACGAGGCTGAGTATGGTGAGTATAAAACCCAGAAACATTCCGAACAGAAACAGCAAATGAAAAAGAACAGGGTGCGATTCTCTCATGTCTTTTACCCTTCCGTTTGTCTGAAACGGGGATTTTGATTGTCCGGCACGTGTTGGTTGTCCCGGTTGTGCGGCAGCTTCCTCTTGTCCTCCGTACTTGAGTTTCAGATCAAACCTGAAGCGCTTCTCTTCGTCTGTTAAAACATCATAGGCCTCACTGATCAGCGCAAAATGCTGGCCGGCGTTGGTTGAATTGTTTACGTCGGGATGAAAAGTTTTCGCTTTCAGGCGGTAAGCTTTCTTGATCTCTTCCTGAGATGCAGTGGAGGATACTCCAAGTATCTTGTAATAGTCGTTCATCATCAGCTTCTACAATGTAGGAATTTTTGACTAAATTCATGTTTTTGATGGAAAAAGCTCTGTTGGACGGATTTAAAATTGTTGCTCCTGCTATTGCCACAGCGGGTGTTTATTTTTTTACGACCGATAAAGGGTTGCAGTACGAGGTGCGTTTTGGACGCAGGCAGGATAATATTCTTCACGCTACAATTGTTTTTGGAGTCATCAACGAGGAGTTTGAAGGCGAAGAATACATCGTGACCAACAAGGGTGATTTATATGCGGTAATGGCAACCATTGTGCGCGTCATCTGGCTTTTTATGGCTCAGCATCCCAAAATGATTACCTATGAATTTACGGGTATCTCCAAAGAGGGGGAAGGGGACAGCCGGCTTAGCCAGCGCATTGCCCTTTATAAGCGATACCTGCCTTTAATTTTCAATACCCACGAATGGAAATTTGATTTAAGCGGAGGGAATACCGTTTTGGTGAACCGGATTCAATAAAAAAAGAGCAGTATCAGTAAATGAGTAGTCTATATGCAGAAAAAACAGTTAACTAAATTAAAAACCTTTCTCAGCAAACCCCGAAACCTGCTGATTGTAACGCACTGGTCGCCCGATGGAGATGCCATGGGTTCCTCTCTGGGATTGTATAATTTTCTGAAGAAATTGCAGCACAAGGTGACTGTGATAACCCCCAATGATTACCCTCCTTTTTTAAATTGGCTTCCCGGGAACAAAAACGTCAGGATTTTCAGCCAGGAGCCGGCCCTTTGCAAAAAAATTACAGCCAAAGCAGAACTGATTTTTTGCCTGGATTTTAATTCCCTCAAGCGCATCGATAAGCTCGGTGACGAAGTGGCTGCAAGCAAGGCGCCTAAGGTAATTGTGGATCACCACCTTCAACCCGACGGTTTCGCTCACTACCTGTACCACGACGTGAAATCTTCTTCCACGGCCGAATTGATTTACAGTTTAATCTGTGAAATGGGCCTGAAAAAATTGATGAATGCTGACATTGCCAATTGCCTGTATACCGGTATTATGACAGATACGGGTTCCTTTCGTTTTCCATCCGCCACTTCAAAAACCCACCGGACTGCAGCCGATCTCATCGATGCCGGTGCCAATAATTCGGAGGCTTATAACCGGATTTTTGACACGAACAGTGCTGACCGGGTCAAATTGCTGGGCTTTTGCCTGGGCGAAAAATTGAAAATTTTCCCCGAATACCGGACCGGCTTAATCAGCCTGTCCGGCGATGAAATGCAGCAATTCAATTACAGGAAAGGGGATACCGAAGGATTTGTAAATTATGCACTGTCCGTCAGCGGAATCCGCTTTGCTGTTTTTTTCGCAGAGCGGGATGAGATTATCAAATGCTCATTCCGGTCCAAGGGGAGTTTTGACGTCAATGCATTTGCCCGGAAACATTTTGAAGGAGGCGGGCATGCCAATGCATCCGGAGGCATGAGCAAACGTACCCTTGATCAGACCATAGCCTACTTTATTTCTCTTCTTCCTTCGTACAGCAAAAAACTGAACAAATGAAGTTGTTCGGTTTTTTTTCGGTTTTGGTTGGTGTTCAACTGGCCTCCTGCGGCGGAAAATCTGATGGCGCGGTAAAAAAAGTAAATTACGACAGCCTCCGAGAGCCTCTGATCAAAGCAAATAAATTTTACGTGAAAAAGGAATCGGATGAAATTGACCAATATGCCCGATTTAAGGGTTGGGACATGACCGTCTCGGGTACGGGGCTGAGATATATGATTTACAAACACGGAGAAGGGAGTGTAGCGAAGGCCGGGCAACAGGCGAAAATCAATTACAAAGTAAGCCTGATGGACGGACGCGTATGCTACAGTTCGGATAAGACGGGGCCGAAATCCTTCACCATTGGCGAGGATCATATCGAAAGCGGGCTTCACGAGGCCATTACCTATCTTCGGGTTGGGGACAAAGCGATCGTTATTCTGCCTTCCTTTCTGGCTTTCGGGCTGGCAGGAGACGGAGATAAAATACCGCCGCATGCGAGCGTGGTTTATGATCTTGAACTTATAGCGCTTCACTGAACCGTGGAAAAAAAAATCTTCTGCTATCGTTTATTTTGGTTTCTGATTCCGTTGCTGCTACTGACCATTTTTTCCTGTCGTCCGAAAAATTCGGCCTACCCCGGTTACTCTTCAACTTCCTCGGGTCTTTATTATAAACTGCTTGATTTTTCAGATGCCAGGCCTAAGCCCCTGAAGGGTCATTTTTTTGAGCTCTCAGTGGTTTACAAAACCGATAAAGATTCCATTTTTCTGGACAGTAAAAACCAGAATCCCATCGGGACGGTTATGCTGCCCTGTGATAGTATTTGCAATAAGGGTTTGTTGGGAGAAGGATTGATGAAAATGAACGAAGGGGACAGCATGAGTTTTGTGCTTGGCGCAAGTGATTTGTTCAGCAGGTTTTTTCATTCGAATCTTCCGTTATTTTTAACGAAAAACAGCCTGTTGAAAGTGGACGCCCGGCTGATCCGCAATCTGGATAAAAATGAATACGAAGCGGAATTGGAAAAATTCGAAGAAGCTCTTTCCACCTGGGATGTGGAGGAAAACAGAAGAATCAAAAATTACCTGCGCGTTCATCAGTTGCCTACCGCTGAGCAGCAAAGCGGAATTTTTTATATTCCGCTTATCCAGGGCGGAGGAGCCCAGGCAGATTCGGGTAAGGTTGTTCAGGTAAGGTATACCGGCCGGTTTATGGACGGAAAAAAGTTCGATGATTCCGGAGCATCCGGCACCCTTTTTGAATTCAGGCTGGGGGATGAATACCAGGTGATCTGGGGTCTGCAACTTGGGATAAAATTGATGAAAGAAGGCGGGCAAGCCAAAATAATTATACCTTCGTACCTCGCTTATGGAGAGGAAGGATCATCCACAGGGATCGTCCCGCCTTACACAACAGTGATATACGAAGTGGAATTAATAAAAGTAAAATAAAACTAACCAAAAGGGTGAAATGCACAGCATTCATGAATTCAAACTAAATGTAAAACATGAATGAGTAAAACTTTAACCTTAAACTAAAATTATGATGAGCAATTTTAAGAAATTAACTTACGCAGCAGCAGGAATTACCGGAGTGGCAGCCATTGGATTATGGGCTTGCAAAGGAAACGGTCAGTTTGCCGGGTATGAAAAATCCCCATCGGGCCTGTATTCGAAATTTTATGTCAACAATGAAGGCGGGCGCAAGCCAAAAACAGGGGAGTACGCCTCCATCCTATTAAAGTATACCACCGCCAAGGATTCGGTTATGTTTGATTCACACAGCATTAAAGAATCGGATAACGGATTGATTTCAGAGCCGATCATGAAACCAACCTTTCAGGGAGGAATCGAAGAAGCTTTGATGTCTATGTCTGAAGGCGATAGCGCCAGTTTTAAAATCAGCGCCGATTCTGTTTTTCTGAAAACCTTCAGGGCGAAAGAGCTTCCGAAATTCATTGAAAAAGGAAGCTACCTCACTTTTTACATTAAAATGGGCAAGGTAAAGACCCAGCAGGAGTTAATGAATGAACTGAGTTCGAAGGAGGTTCAGCAACGCAACGATTATCTGAAACAAAACAACATAACGGTTGAGCCCACAGCCTCCGGTTTGTACTTTATTGAGCAGGAGCCGGGCAAGGGAGCCCTTGTAAAACCGGGGCAAACCGCCTCTGTAAAATATTCAGGTTCGTTGCTGAACGGACGTGTTTTTGACGCGTCTGACCTTCACCAGGGAAAGCTTCCATTTGATGTTCCTGTTGGACAGCAAAAGGTAATTCCGGGGTGGGATGAAGCGCTTCAGAAAATGAAAAAAGGAGGAAAGGCAACGGTTATTATACCTTCTTCTCTGGCCTATGGCTATCAGGGTCAGGGGCCTATTCCTGGTTTCAGCACATTGGTGTTTACCATGGAAGTAGTTGATGTAAAAGATACTCCACCCGCTGCTCCGGGAGCTCCTTCAGCTCCGGGTAGAAGATAAATCCGGATAAAGAAAAAAAATCGTAAAAATGAACAAACCGACTATTTCAGCTCTGGCATTGCTATTGTTTTCTGCTTTTGTAATTGCGCAAACTCCGGCACCGACAGCGGCTAACTCAAAACCCGGTACTCCTGCTGTTACATCGAAAAAGGTAGATCATCCTCAGATGATTACCACCGCTTCAGGTCTGCAGTACATGATTACCTCTGCCGGAAACGGAATACAAGCGCATAAAGGGGACAATGTCAAAGTTCATTACACCGGCAAACTTACCGACAGCACGATATTTGACAGTTCGGTAAAAAAAGGCGTGCCTTTTGATTTTCAGCTGGGAAGAGGAAGAGTGATTAAAGGCTGGGACGAAGGCATCAGCTATCTTCATGTCGGGGATAAGGCAACTTTTATTGTTCCTGCAGCTTTGGGTTACGGAGAGCAGAAGGCCGGTTCGATTCCTCCGAATTCGACTTTGATCTTTGATGTAGAACTGGTGGATGTAAGCGAGGGCATCAAGTCTTTTGAAATTAAGAAGCATGCCGATACTTTAAAGGCAGCCAATGGTATCCAATACCTGAAAGTGCTTTCGAATCCCAAGGGTGTGAAGCCTATTGATTCGGGCAAAGTTTCGATTAATTATATTGCTTACCTGAAAGACGGCTCTATACTGGATGCCTCTGCTGACAGGGGAAACAAACCCTTCAGCTGCCTGCTCGGAGAAAACCAGGGTATGAAAGGCTGGGACGAATGCATACGGCTGATGCGGGTGGGTGAAAAAACACGATTCATCGTACCTTACAAACTGGCCTATGGAGATGAAGGGTATAAGGGAGTGATTCCGCCTAAAGCCGATCTGATTTTTGATCTGGAGTTAACGGATGCAAAAGCTCCGGTCAGGGTTCAGTTTTATGATGTGAAAGGAAAAGATACCGTAAAGACTGCAAGTGGTTTAAAGTATATTGTTGTCAGTAAGGGAGCAGGAGGAGCTAAAGCCGAATCGGGAAAAACTGTGAAGGTTCACTACACCGGCTTTCTGGACAACGGAAAAATATTTGATTCCTCTGTGCAGCGGGGAGACCCCATAGAATTTCCTCTGGGTGCAGGAAGGGTAATAAAAGGCTGGGACGAGGGCATCGCACTGATGAGTGTAGGAGACAAGTTCAGGTTAATCATTCCCTACGATCTGGCTTATGGAGAAAGCGGACACCCTCCGGTCATTCCTCCGATGGCACGACTGATTTTTGATGTGGAATTGGTGGAGGTCAAGTAAGTTCTCAAAATCAGTTTATTTTCCAACAAGAAAAATAGCCGGACGCTTATTTACGTCCGGCTTTTGTTTTTTCCATTCGCTTACCGTCAGGGTTTTAATCACTTCATCGGGTTGGGTCAGATTGCAGGCGATGCAGAAAAGAAGATCGGCAGAGAGAGTGTTTATAGCATCTTCAATCACGTGGCTGTTGCGGTAGGGCGTTTCTATAAAAATCTGCGTCTGATTCGATTTACGTACCTGCCTTTCCAGTTCTCTTAGTTTGGCAATCCTTGCCTTTTGCTCTTTTGGAAGGTAGCCGTTGAAACAAAAATTTTGTCCGTTCATTCCGGATGCCATCAGCGCGAGCAAAATCGAACTGGGACCTACCAGGGGAATTACCTGTATGTTTTTCTCATGCGCCCTTTTTACCAGTTCAGAGCCCGGATCAGCAACAGCAGGGCAGCCGGCTTCAGAAAGAAGACCCGTGTCCTTGCCATCCATACAGTCCTTTAGAAAATCCGGAATCTGTTCAGGCGGAGTTTGTTCGTTGAGGGTATGCAGAATCAGTTCGTCCATCCGGGTTGCAAGTCCCATCTGTTTCAGGTGTCTTCGGGCCGTTTTTTCATTTTCAACTACAAAGATCTGGATTGAATTGACGATAAGGCTGTTTGAGGCTGGCAGCACGCTGGGCAGTTCGCCCGAATCTCCCAAAGGCACCGGTATCAGGTAGAGTTTTCCCTTTTCCATTCGTATTGTTTTTACCCTTATTGTTTTTTACCCTGGAGACTTTGCGCTTTCTGCATATACAGGGCTGCATTCGCCTTATCGCCCTTATTCAGGTAGGATGTAGAAAGAATATAATAAGCAGAAACGTAATTCGGATTGGCCCGGATAATAGCCTGTGCAGCGGCAATGGCACCGTCAAAATTTCCCTTGATCCCATTGGCAACAGCAAGGTCTTCAAGAAAAACAATATTTTTCGGATCGAGTTCAACGGCCTTGTTCAGCCAGGGCAGGGCATCGTCAATCCGGTTCATTTGCTTTCCGTAGGTAACGCCTATTTTGTGATAAGACAGTGCATCGCCAGGCTGCATGAGGTTGGCTTGTTTGTACCAGATAATTGCAGAATCGGGTAGGTTGGCTTTGGCGTAGGCCTCGGCGATATTGAATACGCACTTGAACTGGCCCGGACGAAGGTTGTTTGCTTTCAGTAAATTCGTTTTTGCAAGCTCGGGCATATTGTTTTCCATCTCCACAATGGCGATGTTGTAAAGTGCATCAAAGCTGGCCCCTCCTTTGCAGTTAAACGCATTTGTATAAGCATTGATGGCGGTCTTGTAATCCCTGTTTAGTTTATAGCTTGCATTCCCAAGCAGTAACCAGGCATCTCCGTTTCGGGGGTAGATGTGAAGTCCGATGTTCAGGTTTTCGATAGATTCTTTCAGCATAGCATTTCTTCGGGTCGAATCGGCTTCCTTATCGGCTTCTTCAATCAGCGATCCACCGTAGGAAGTATGCACTTTAGAAGAATTTTCTGATGTTTTCACATCCGTCTGAAGCAGTGTGAAATTGCTTTTCCAGGCGAAATTACGGCTGAATGTTTTTACCGAAAACAAAAGCGCCACAGCAAGCAGGACGCCTGTAGCAGTATTCGTATTGATTTTTTTGTTCTGCATAAGTCTGGTGAACAGCCAGGCCAGGGCAATGCAAAATCCAAGGGAAGGCATAAAAATAAAACGCTCGTTCATTAATATTCCTACCGTAAACAAGAGGTTCGAAACGATTGAAAAGCTGATGTAATAAAACAAAATGCCGTATCCCAAAGGAGACTTAGAACGAAGCAATGAGAGCCCATAGATAAAAAGACCCGCATTGAGCGCAATGGAAATCAATGTGCCGGGAGAGGTAAAGCCGACATAAGGAATCTGATTGTAATAGTAATCGTGGGAAAGGGCGTACGGAAAGAACATCAGCTTCAGGTAATACAAAAAGGTCAGCAGAATGGTGGCATAGCGCTGTCCGGTCGTTGCCAGCGCGAAGGGGTTGTTGAGTACTTCTGTTGATTCCTGGTGCAGGCCGGTCGGTGCGTAGGCGCTTCTGATGAGCATAAAAAGGAGGGTTGGAATCAGGTAGGCCGCTATTCCGATGAGGTATTGTTTCTTTGTCGCTGTGGTGAAAAAATAATAACTGAGCGGAACAATCGCCAGAAAAGTAATCGTATTTTCTTTTGAAAGAAGCGCCAGGGAATAGGCAGCAATACCTGTAAGCAGCCAGGATAATGCGTTTTCCTTCACATACCTGATCGAACAAATAAGAGCGCACACCGAAAACAGCATGGCCATAATTTCATCCCTGCCTTTAATGTTTGCAATGGCTTCGGTGTGTACCGGATGAACGGCATACAGCAAGGTCGCGGCAAAAGGAAGTGTCAGGTAAAAGGGAGGGTATTTTTGAACCCCTCCGGCCAGCTGTCCTGCAAACAGCTGGTTAAGGAGGTATAAAATGAGCACGCAGGTAAGGGCATAGAGCAAAACGTTGAGTCCATGGCTATAGGCCGGCTTTAAGCCCCAGAATTGATATTCTATCGCAAAGCTTACTATGCTTAAGGGGCGGTAGCGTCCACCCTGGATAAGGGTGCTTCCCCGTTGCCCGAAAAAACCTTCAAAAGCGTCGTGGGTCATGATTTCCTTTATTCCCGAGAAGCCTTTTTTGACAAAGCTGTTTTCTGAAAGCACAATGGCATCGTCAATGGCATATTTGTTCCAGAGGGTGTTGGAATAAATCAGGCAGACAACCGCAAATACAAGAAAATAAGGAAGTCTTTTCGACATCAGGGCAAAGATATGGCTTGTCCGGTACTGTGCAATACCCGGGAGATGATAACTTTTATATGTTGATAAATAGAAGGCCAGAGCGTGTATAGTGCCTTATAAACAGGGACCTTTGCAGCATGACAGCTGATAACACGAATAATTTATATTTCTTTGCCATACTTCCCCCTTATGCGATTTCGGCCGAACTGAACGAATTCAAATCAGAGTTTGCCCAAAAATACCAGAGCTTAAAGGCACTGAAATCTCCGCCGCATATAACGGTCATTCCGCCTTTTTTTGCCAATGACAATTTCGAAAAAAGCATAGAAACTAAAGTTCATGAGTTTGTTAAAAGATGCCCGCACATTACTATAAATCTTAACGGATTCGGACAGTTCAATCACAAAGTGATCTTCGTCGAACTCGAAAAAAATCCCGAACTCGAAGTGTTTTATACGGCCTTTTCGGCATTTTTTACCGGTTTCGGATTTGAAATAACAGCCCTGAGCAAATTTTTTCATCCCCATGTGACGGTCGCTTTCAGAGACCTGAGTTCTGAAAACTTTAAAAAATCCTGGCCGCTTTTTGAAAACCGGGAATACAAAAATTCATTTTCAGCGGTAAGCATACATCTGCTCAAGCACAGGGATGAACAATGGCAGGTCGTAAAAGAGTTCAATTTCGGGGGTTAATTCCTGTTTTTCCGTATTTTTAGCAAGACTTAAATGTCTAATTTTAGTCTTGCTTACACCCGGAGGGTGTAACTTTAACCTTAAATCTAATATATCAATGTCCAAAGCCGAAATCCACACTGCAAAAGGAATTATGAAAGTTGAGTTCTTCGATAAAGACGCGCCCAACACAGTCAAAAACTTTAAAGATCTGGCCAAAAAAGGATTTTACGACGGATTGAATTTTCACCGCGTTATCCCTGATTTCGTCATTCAGGGCGGATGTCCTGCAGGAACAGGATCAGGCGGCCCCGGTTACAAGATCAAATGCGAACTTGATGGGGGAAATCAGTTCCACGACCGCGGAGTTCTTTCCATGGCCCATGCCGGAAGAGATACCGGAGGTTCTCAGTTTTTTATTTGCCACAGCCGTACCAATACAGCCCACCTTGATCGCAACCATACCTGCTTTGGCAAAGTCGTGGAAGGTGTTGATGTCATCGACCAGATTCACCCGGGCGACAAAATCGTTAAAATCCTAGTAACGGAAGAGTAGAATTGGAAAACGATTCCAATTCTACTGGTCTAAAGTCTGATTTTTTCTGGGTATCCGGAACCGGGATACTTATTCTTGGCCTTGTACGTCTTATCGTAAATCCGAATTCTGAACTGGCCGATTGGCTGCAATACATTGCCATTGGATTTGTTTTTCCGGTTGCCCTGTTTTTTTTTGATGAAACTTTCGGTATTCCCGGTTTTTGAAAAAATCAAATGGGTTTTGGCTTTTTTGTTTTTTCTTTACGCGCTTCTGTTCTATTTCATCCGTGATATAGCATTGGTTGCATTGGTTTTAGGGACTCTGCTTGCCGCTTTCAATTCCTCGGGATTAAAAGGAATAGCCTTGTTTGTTATTTCCTGTCTGGTTTCGGTTTCTTTAGCATGGTGGACCATTCCAAGTATCGCATTTGACGGAAGCCTTGGTTTTTACCAATTACTTGTGCTGATTTTCTCTTTTACGATTATTGCAGTTGCGTTGTTCAATTATTCATTTTCGGTTTTCGGGTTGGATTGGGTTCCCCGTTTCGAAAAAATGAATTCTGTTGTCAGACCCGTCTATCTTTATTTTATAGCTTTTGGTAGTTTTTTAATTGCTTCAGCAAGAAATGCTCCTTTGGGCGAGGATCCTGTTCACCACTGGGGAGTTTACATAGGGCCTGCGCAGTTGCTAAGGCAGGGAGGCTGGCTTTTATGGTCGGTTCCTTCTCAGTATGGATTTTTAAGCATTCTGTCGATTACGCTGATGCCTTTCAGAAGTTGCTGGCAATCCTTATACGTTCTTAATGGCCTGATGCTGACCCTAACAGCATTTATGTTTTTTTACTGCTTCAGCGTTCGAAAAGCCGGAATGCTCAATTGTATTTTCAGTCTGGGACTTACGATTGTTGTCATCTTTATGTGTCCGGGCTGGATGCAGGATCTGCGCGGCTCTTACAACTGGCCCAGTGTTGGGCCCTTTCGATTTTTCTGGCTGTTTCTGATGTTGTTTTTTCTTTTCCTACAATATGAAAAAAACGTTTTCAAGAACAGTAAGACGGTGTTTCACATCGGTTCGCTGATATGGGTTATTGCGCTTCTTTGGTCCTTCGAGAGCGCAATCTATGTAAGTGCGGCCTGGTTTTCTTTTCTTGCAGCAGAGTCGCTGGTCGAAACGGGCTCTGTCCGGTTTTTTATTTCGAAAGCACTGAGGTCTCTGATTTATTTTGGTTCGCTTATTGCATTAATCAGTTTCTATTACCTGGTCAGGCTGGGGCATTTCCCCGATTTTTCCTGC
>Ga0206879_1068_pt2 | contig 19192 bp, 14 predicted proteins | sample Alteio_BWOrgCont_5_FD_152897 | JGI IMG/M metagenome (GOLD analysis project Ga0206879, IMG submission 152897) | Enriched cells from forest soil in Barre Woods Harvard Forest LTER site, Petersham, Massachusetts, United States -... | ecosystem: Environmental > Terrestrial > Soil > Temperate forest > O... | reverse complement strand
ATTTTACGTTTCAATTTGATCTTGGTGGAACGCAAGGTCTCATCCACGGCCGCCTGTCCGAATTTGGTTTTAAGCAAATCCAAGAATTTAGGATTGGTGTGGTATTTCATCCAGGCCTCATCCCTGAACGCCAACACCTGCTCAGCGGTCAAATATTTGGTGGGCAAAGGCTGACCTTCGTAGGAATGCTGTGAAAAACCGGCATAGCTCGCGGGTAATTTCCAACCTTCTTTGCGGGCAATGCCGTACAAAGGGCTGCCCGGATACGCCATGGCCGAATAAAAATTAGCTTCCTCGGTATTCATCTCCATGGAAAGGTCAAGTGTCATGCGCATGCTGTCCATATCATCCTCAGGCAGGCCGAAAATATAATTACCGATCACGTTGATGCCGTGTGCACGGATCTTCCCCACCACCGCGCGGATATCCACGTCTTCAAAACGGCCTTTGGTCACATCCTTACGCACACGCGTGTTGCCGCTTTCAATGCCTAAGGCCAGCCAATTGACCCCGGCTTTTTTCAAAATTTCCAAATACTGCTCTTTGACCGTATCGACCCTGGAATAACACCAAATATTAAATTTATAACCCCGTTCGATGATCAATTGACAAATTTTAAGGAAATGATCCGCCCTGAGCACAAAAAGCTCGTCGGCAATCTTGATATTGGTAATGCCCTGCGCGGCAAAATAGTCGAATTCCTTGATGATATGCTCCGGCTCCCAGTAACGGAATACGGCAGACCCGTCGGAGAATTCATTCTCCTGGCGGTTGATGATATTGATCATGCAAAAGGAGCATTTCATGGGGCAGCCCAGCGACGTATAAAGTGCGGCAAAAGGCTGACGCTCTGAATTATTCGGGTAAGAATGCCAAAGGGCTGTGCGGTAATTTTTGACCGGCAAAAGGTCCCAGGCAATGCCCGGAAGCTCGCGCGGCAAATCCGCTTTGGCCACGATAGGCGAAGGCTTATTGAGCATAATGCCGCCGTCCGTACGATAGCCCAGACCATCAACCGCCCCCAAATGATCCTTTAAATTAGTCTTCAATAAATTGGAAATCGTATAAACGCCTTCATTCTGGCAGACAAAATCAATGCTGGCATGATGCTCCAGCACCTCCCGCGGTAAGGCCGCGATATGCCCACCCACAAAAAGGATTTTACAGGATGGATCATGCTTTTTGACCAAATCAGCCAAAACCGTTGCCCCGGCCATGTTCTGTGAACTGGCCGAGGGCTGTTGGCCATAGACCACAAAACAAATCAACCGGGCTTTTGCCCCTGTTATTTTCAAGGCGGATTGCTCATCATCCAGATGCAGGGCTTCGCAATCCAGGATATCAACGGAAAAGCCTTTTATGCGGCAGTGGCTGGCCAGCATGCCGGCCCAGATGGGCGGCTCGATGGCGGAAAAGTCTTTGGCTAGGTCCTGGTAAATTTTCCGGGAGGCGTTAGCGTGGACAAAAAGAACATCAATCATATATTGGCAAATTGATTGCGTTTAATGACCTGATACCCTTTGATCAGCTCCTGCAAACCTTTTTGCAGGGAAACATCAGGCCGAAAGCCCGTTTTTTCAATTTTTTCGTTACTGACGATATAATCGCGTTTGTCCGGGTCTTCGCCGATGGTGGCCTCGACAAAATAAAAGTCGGGGACGAGTTTTTTGATCTCCTGGCACAATTGCAGTTTGGTCAGGTTGGCATCGCTTAAACCCACATTGTAGGCCTGGTTTTTCATCTTGTCAAAATTATTCAATGAATGAATAAAGGCCTTGGAAATATCGCGTACGTGGATGTAATTGCGGTTAAAATGGGCCTCGAAGAGCACCACAAACCTATCGTACACCGCGCGATAGCAAAAATCATTGACCAAAAGGTCCAGCCGCATGCGCGGTGAAATGCCAAAGGCCGTGGCCAAACGCAGGGTAATGCCGTTGCCGGCCGCCAGAATGGCATTTTCCGCATCCACCTTTAATTTCCCATAAAGCGAGATGGGCCTAAGCGGCGTTTCTTCCGTGCAGAACTTGCCCTTTTCGCCGACCCCATAGCCGCTGTTGGTGGTGGGGAAAATCACCATCTGATCCTTGGATTTCATCTCCAGGACCATCTTGATGGCATCAAATAAAATGGTCTGCGCGCCCACCGGGTCCTTGGCGCATAAAGGGGCGCCTGTAAGACAAGCCAGAGGGAAAATCGCATCAGCGCCCTTCATTAATTTAGTCATCAAATTTTTATCCCGCGCGTCCCCGCGCACGATGCTCAAGCGCTCATCATGGCAGACATCCAAAAGCGAGGATTGATTGTACATGAAATTATCAAGGGCGATCACCTGATGCCCTTCCTGCAAAAGCCTCGGCACCAAGACCGATCCGATATACCCTGCAGCCCCGGTCACTAAAATCTTCATACCTTACCTTTCCTTTTGTCATTCCCGCGCAAGCGGGAATCCAGAACCAGCGTTAATTAAGCTCATTAAATAATTCAGGCGAGGACTCCAAAAACCCGTTGGCGATTTCTTTTTTCCACAACTCTTTAATCTGGGGATCATCCTGAATCCTGGCATTACCCCATTTCATGGACTTAAATAAAGGATACGCGTCCCAATTGCTATTGATATAGCTTACCGCCTGAATGCCCTCTGTGTTAATAAAATCAAAATAATGTTTATACCACTCTTTCTTGGCTTCCAGCGAATTTTCTCCGGCAGGTGTTGACTCCGCGATCATCATGGCCTTATGGTGTTGGCGCGCTATGTCAAAGAAATTTTTGGCCACAGCAATCTGGTAGGGACTAAATAATGATACGGCAAACCAGTCCACATAATCGTCTCCCGGATACCAATTCATATAATCCCCGTTGCCTTCAACCCGACAGGCCGAATGCCACACATAGGCCACATTTTTAACCCCCATAAATCGCAAATGATCGACAATGTAGCGGTACGCCCTGCAATACTCCCAGGCATTATAACCATTTTGCGGCAGGTCAAATTCATAGCCGATGCGCAAATACACCGGGCATTTGAGCGCTTTTAGCCATCTGGCCAGCTTTTCAATATTCCCGTCGTAACGTCCGCTTAAAGTTTCAATCAATCCTCCCACCATGTATACGCCTATCTGAAGCACGGCATTGGGATAATGCCGGGTCCAGTACTTGGCATCATGCACGCCTGCGCCATGATCCGCGGGATGATCCAACCCATCCATATTTTGAATAGAGGTATACACCATAAACCCGGCCGGCACGATACCGATAGCTTTGACATAGGCTTTCATGGTATCGAGTTGCTGGCCGATGATCAAAAGTTTACCGTCTTTGGGGACAAAAGGTTGGGCAAAGGCAGGAGATGCCGCGACCGCGAATGCCAAAAACAAAACAAAAATCTTTTGCATGGCCTATATATAACTTAATGCCGGGGCTTTGTCAACTACGAGGCACTGGAGGAATTTTGCTGAAGCTCGCTCAAAATCAAGGCGCTAGTCACAGGACGGATTTCAATAATATCCGGCTGAAATCCCCTCACGCGGGACAATTGAGCCATGTCCTGTTGCGCCAGCGGCAGGGGCACACCGCGGCCATCGCGCTTAATGAGCAGATTCAAATTCGCGGAATTCAAATCAATACCGCCCTTCACTCCGGCATTGGCTAAAGAGGGAACTATTGTCATTGCCTTGTTACGATGTATTTTTTCCTCCCATAAGGACTCAACGCTTCCCGGCCTGGCAATTCTTATGAGATCCTGATAAAAAATCAATCTTCCTACATCTGTCATAAAGGCCGAGCCTACTGCTCTAACTAAACTGACCTTGGTATGTCTTATCGTAAATACTCTGTCTCTGCTTCTCCATGTAATATCAAATGGCCCACTGTCCTTCTCAAAGATAGCCTTAACCTTCTTGTAAGAGGCCATCGCCGCGCTGGCTTTTCCATGCTCCGAAAATCTATGCGCCATGGTCTCTTCCAATGCCCTTTGGAGTTTACGGTAGGATAAGGTTGCCTGCTGGATCAAGTCCGCTTGGTTTAAATACATGGGATCAAGGACCTCGCCCAATTCATACGGCAGCCAGATAAGCAGGTCTGCGGCATTCCTCGCTTCTCTAATCCTTCTTTCAAATGCCGCTGCCCAAACCTTAATTTCCCTGGGCGTCTCGAATCGTATGGCCGAAGCGCGATAGAGTATCCCTAGATGAGTCGTAAAATCTCTCATGGCTTGAGTCACCTTCATCGCGGAGTTGCCTGAGGAAGGATCAACAATTTTCTTAATGAGAAGATCGTCTGACAATTCTTCCATTTTAACACGCGGGAAGTCCGGGCCAGGCTCAATGGCTTTTTGTATCGCTCCGGCTAACTGCTCAAGAGCCTTGGGCGTTACTTGCGGCAACCCTATCGTCTCCCGAAGAAAATTCCCCAGTATATTATCGTTAATGGAGTAATACGCAGGGGCAGGAGTGGGGGGTTTAACTAATTTGGCCATTAGACCAAATTGCTCACCCAGATAATTCAACATCTGCTCCTTGGTAAACAAAACAAATCTGACCCGTACGGTGGCGGGATATTTTAAAGTGGGATCCATGTCTAATTCTCCCGTTATCACTTGGGGTAAAATCCTCCAGCCATGGGGCTCGAATTCCTTTAAAAGCAGCTGCCTCACCAGCATATTTCTCAAAAATTGACTATTTTTCTGTTCTGGGGTTATGTTTAAATCCTTGGGTAATTGAAACAGCGCGTCATTGATCTCAAATCCGTAAGGCAAAACCAATATATTGTCGTAGGCAACAGCCAGATGAACGTCCTCTTGGCTCAACAAATCACGCACGGCATGCCTTAAACCGGTATCGACCGTCATGGCCCGGCTTGCAGCCAATTTAGTGATCGCCCCATTGAGCTGACCGGCTAGCGCGGGCCCCAGGTCTTTTTGGGTATCAGCCAAAACCCTTAAAATATCCAACGCCTCTTGCTGCACCACCGAGGGGAGCTTGGCTTTGTCGGAGAGGTCCAATAAGACATCCACCAAGAACCCGATATAACGCTCCAGGCGGGCAAGGTCGCGGTTACGGTTCGTTGCTTCATCCCAAATCATTTTGCCAATCTTCCTTAAAATGAGCCTATTGTTTCTTATTCGGACCTCTGCTATCCAATTACGCTCCGTAATAACCCTTTGCATCTCTTGCCTGATAAAATCATCATTCTTATCAAGCATATATTTTAAAAGACCCACACTTTGATCATAGCTGGAGCGAGGGGCCCCGTTCATCGTGAACATCGCATCAAGGCAAAAATCATCAAAAAAAGAAATCCACGCCGCCCTGTTGTTGCGGTCTATTTCTCTTAACCCTTTATCGAACTCTTCTTTTTTCTGTGTTTCTTCCTTTTGATTTGCCGCCTCATCCAAGCCTAGATAAAATTCAATTTGTTTAAGGACACTGGAGACCTTCACCACCCCTTGCTCATCCGCTTTATAAATATCCGGCTGTGGAGTCCCATTGTCAGAAGCAATGTACAGGGCCCGCCCGTATTGCTTAATTTGTGGTATCGTAATCCCAAAGCTGGCTATCTGCATAACATTTGGAATTGCTGTCACAGCCCCGTTGATATTCAAGATTAATTCCCCGTCCTTCGATGATGGCGTATAATTGAATTTCCGTTTATTCCTCATGTAATCTATATAATAATTCATTCGCGGATTAATTTGCTCCGCAGGCATGACCCAGGGCTTGAAAGCCATGATGGCGTCTGGCTTTGGTACGGCAGTTGACGCTGTAGGGGTTTGACCATGTAAGCGTAATGCCGCGAGTCCCCCCGCAACCAATGGAGCCTTCCAAAATGCATTCCTTAACACTGTTCGACGGCTCACCTGTCCCTGCTCCGGGTCCATATTCACCATGGCATCATCTTCGGTGCGGCTGGCGGCTTTGATGATTCCCCCCAACATGGCCGCGCCAACGTTCTGGGTGATCACTACACCCTGCCTTGCGAACCCACCGGCGAAATATTTCCTGGGGATCATTTCATGGGAATAGGCATCCATGTCTTCCCGGACAAAATTGAACACCCCCTTTTTAAAGGCGCTCAAATACCGATGGTAAATAGCTTCATTGTTCTTAGGGTCCTGGTCAACACCAATGACCTTGGCCTTATCCGCGTAAACCTTGCCCAAAAGCGATTCCCGCAACGCCTTCTTGTACCAGGTGGCCAGCACCATACTGCTGTAGATCTGGCGCAGCATGGCAAAATTCTTGCCCTCGTTAACTTCCTTTTCAAGTTCAGGAAGAACGATCTGTTTTATAATTTCCGATCCAAGTCGGTGAACATTAGAAGAAGTGTCAGACACTTTTCCTAATGTATGTTTTTTCAATGATAAATAATCCTCTTCCATCATCACCTTCAAATGGCTTTTCATGATATAAGCTGTGTTACCCGACTCATAGACCACGGCATCATCCGGCGTGATCCACACCTTATTAAAGGTATTGACGGGAATGGACGTCGAGCCGAATTGCTGACGGGCTTTTGTATACACCCTGTCCCAAAATTCTTTGCCCGGGGCAGACTGGGGATAGATCAGGGAAGAAGTGATCTGTTTAAGAAAATAATCCTGGGTCAAAAGGTCCCGGCCCATTTGGGTTTTGCCAAAATCATCCTGAATGATGCGGTTATGTTCATAGGGAGACAAATTCACCCATTGGTCCTCGTCCGGGATGGTCAGGGAAGCCAGGAAATACTTGATGAGTTTTCCGTATTCGATTTTCTTTTGGGAGGCGCTCAATTGGCCGTCCCCACGCTGGATAAGAAAATCAAATTGCAGGGCATTGTCCGGATGAATGATAATGCCTTGCAAATGCGCCGGCTCATAGATTGGGCTTAAATTAACCATCACACCGGGCTTGGGTAATAAAGGCACAGTCATCTCACCCGCCATGGCCTTAGGTATTTGGATCGATGTCCCGGCCAAGGCCGCGATCAGCACAAAGCTAATGGCCCTATATATTCTTTTAAACATAGTTTTATCTAAATTAAAAAGTTTCTCCCTCCGCCATTTAAAGTGTGCCATATATATTAAGGAAAAGTCAAACTGAAGAACTTACAGGCAGGAGTACCACTGATAGGCCATTTCAATGCCTTTGGCCAAGCTCATTTTGAGCGTAAAGCCCAGCTTCTTGATACGGGAGCTGTCTAGGAGTTTGCGTTTAACACCATCAGGCTTGGTAGCATCAAAAATAATCTTGCCCTTAAAACCGCTAGCGGCCTTGATCATGCCCGCCAGCTCCTTGATGGTCACATCATAGCCGCTGCCCACATTGATCAATTGAGATTCGTTGTAATGATTCATCAAGAACAGGCAGGCACGGACAAAATCATCCACGAACAAAAACTCCCGACGGGGACGGCCAGAGCCCCAAACCTTCACCTCAGAGGCGCCATCTTTCTTGGCTTTATGAAATTTGGCGATCAAGGCCCCCAGCACGTGGGCATTCTCCATATCCGAGTCGCTGCCGGGTCCGTAAAGGGTGGCTGGCACCGCGGCAATGGCATTAAAGCCATATTGGGATTTATAGGCCTGGCACAATTTGACACCGGCGATTTTGGCCGCGGAATACGCCGCGCTGGTTTCTTCCAATGCGCCTGTAAGGAAGGAAGATTCCTTCATGGGCTGTTTAGCGTCTTTGGGATACACACAAGAACTGGAGAAATACAGCAGCTTCTTAACCCGCGACTGATAAGAAGCTTCCATAATCAGGGCTTGGGAGAGATCATTTTCGTAAAGGAATTCCGCCGGGTATTTTTGATTGGCCACAATGCCGCCGGAACGCACGGATCCTAAGAAAACATACTCAGGCTTAAATTTCTTGAAAAACGCCGCGACAGATGACTGGTCTAAAACATTCACATGGTCTTGGGTGTTGGATTTGACGCGCGTAAAGCCGTGAGATTTAAAATACCCGCGCAGGGAATTCTCAACGCTATCATTATGACCAACGATAAAAATGCGGGAATCACTTTTCACTGGTGATCATGCCCTTGGCGTAATACTCTTCGTTGTAAAAATTGCCGTGTTCGATGATAAGGGTGGATTTGCCATCCTCGCGGGCCAGCGCCCTGGAATAGGCCGGAAAAATCTCCTCAGCCTTATTTAGTTCGACGACATCAATCCAATGGAACATGCCGCGCAGCGCCTGGGCGTAATTGCCGATATGCTGATGCCCGGGATGCACCGGCGCGTCAGGCCCGGTAGCCACACGGATGATCACCTTAACGGGCCATTTGCCGCCGGAGATCTGGGGGATCTTATCCAGCATATTGGCCATGTCCCCGGTGGCCAAAAGCAAAAAGTTCTGGCGGGGATAAACCGAAACGGGAATCATGCCTGTCAATGCCAAACCAATGGTAAACTGCATTTGAAAACTTTCATTGATGGGCATTTCAAGGCAGCGCTCCTTGGGGCAGTCGCGCAGGGTTTGGAACATGAAGGTGCCGGGCCCGGCCACGGTTTGACCGACGAACATCACCTTGGGCTGGGTGGCCATCCATTCCATGGTGCGCTTAAGCTCATCAAAATATTTTAATTGGGTGGTCATTGTCATTTTAAAATTTGATCAATTTACCAAGGCCCGAATGCGGATAGCCGTTGGTGTATTTAAAATAAATAATTTTTTTCTCATATTTGGTGCCGGCAAACCACGGCTCAGCCGCGCCCCAGGTAGCACGGGTATCGGTCATTACACTCACCCCGTTATCACAAACGATAAAGGTGGCCGGTAAATCAAAATTATAAACATATTTGACCGCCTCGTGAAAGCTCCCGGTTTCCGCAGACATATCCCCGCAAAATAAAAAAGTCCGTCCTTTTTTCCCCTGATTTTTCAAAGACCAGGCGACACCCGCTGCCGTGCCCATCAAACTTCCCACAATCCCTGAGCAAAGCACTTTATATTTAGGAAAACAAAGCGAGATGCTTTTCCCCTCGAGAATGGCCTGCTTAAGCTCGGCAGCCGGCACGCCTTTTAACAGGGCCAGCTCATGCGAATCCCAAAAGCCGAACACATAATCATCATCGCCAATCTGGTGCTCTTTAAAAATAGAGATCAATGCATCCTCACGCCCGGCGCGCAAATGCACCGGCGCGCGTATAGCGCCTGTCGCAAATACATCAGCGATACCCTTCTCAAAAGCAATGATTTCTTCTTTAGTGACCATAATTTTTCGCAAAGTAATTCATCGTGTGTTCTATTCCTTCTTCCAGGGAAATCTTGGGCTCCCAGCCCAATTCTTTCCGGGCCAAACTTATATCCGGTTTTCTCTGTTTGGGGTCATCCTGCGGCAGCGGCTTATAAACGATCTTAGCTTTAGGATTGTACTTGCTTTTGATAAGCTCTGCAAATTCTAAAATGGTAAATTCTTTGGGATTCCCGACATTAACCGGGCCTGCCAGGTTGGATAAAAGCAATCTGGTGATCCCGTCGATGAGATCATCCACGTAACAAAAAGAACGGGTCTGCTGGCCGTTGCCATAGACGGTCAAAGGCTGATTGTTCAAGATCTGGTCGATGAAATTAGGCACCACCCTGCCGTCCTTGATCTGCATGCGCGGGCCATACGTGTTGAAAATCCTCACCACCTTGGTGTCCATCTTATAGGTCCGTTTGTAGGCAAAGGTGGCAGCCTCGGCATAGCGCTTGGCTTCATCATAAATACTGCGCGGCCCTATGGGGTTCACATTGCCCCAATAGTACTCCACCTGCGGATGCACCAGAGGGTCCCCGTAGACTTCGGAGGTGGAGGCCATCATGAATATCGCCTTCTTGGTGCGGGCGATCTCCAGCATATTATGCGTGCCGTAACTGCCCACCAGCATGGTGGCAATGGGATGATTCATGTAATCCACCGGTGACGCCGGTGAAGCAAAATGACAGACATAATCCAGCTTGCCCGCCACCTGAAAAGGTTTGTGCACATCGTGCTTTAAAAACTTAAAATCCTTGGATTTCTTTAAGTGCGCCAAATTCTTAAGCGAGCCGGTGAGCAAATTGTCGACGGCAATCACCTTATACCCGTGATGGATAAACCAATCACACAGATGACTGCCCAAAAATCCCGCTCCCCCGGAAATTAAAACTGTTTTTTTACTCATCTTATAACCTTTCTATAACGATTTTCCACGTCCGACACCGTGATAATCAAACCCTATTTCCCGCAAATGCGCGGCATCGAAAGCATTTCGCCCGTCGAAGATCACGGCCTGCGCCATCGCGTCCCTGATCTGTAAAAAATCGAGGTCCTTAAATTCCGGCCATTCGGTCAACAATAAAAGGCAGTCACAGCCCTCAGCCACCCCATAAGCATTGGGACAAAAGGTGACGCCCTTTAGCACCTTCCTGGCGTTGTCCATGGCCTTGGGGTCATAAGCCCTGATCTTAGCACCTTCCGCGATCAACAGCTGAATGATCTCAAAAGCCGCGGCATTGCGGATATCGTCGGTATTTGGCTTAAACGCCAGGCCCAGGACGCCGATGGTCTTATCCTTGATATTCCACAGCTTTTCTTCGATCAAACGCACAAACCATTGGCGCTGGTTGTCGTTGATGCCGCGCACTTCTTTGAGCAGCGCAAAATCGTATCCGCTGCGCTCGGAGAGCCGGATAAAGGCATCCACGTCTTTAGGGAAGCAGCTGCCGCCATAGCCTACGCCCGCATCCAAAAATTGCCGGCCGATGCGCTTATCCAGGCCCATGCCCTCAGCCACCTTGAGCACGTCGGCCCCGATGCGATCACAGATCTGGGCCACGGCATTGATAAAAGAAATTTTCGCGGCCAAAAAAGAATTGGACGCGTGCTTGATCATCTCCGCCGAGGCAATGTTGGTGACCAACACCTTGGTCTTGAGCGGTTTATAAATTTCCTTCAAAAGCTTTTCCGCTTTTGGGGATTCCACCCCGATGACAATGCGGTCCGGGTTCATGAAATCATGGACGGCGCTGCCCTCTTTGAGGAATTCAGGATTCGAAGCCACGTCAAAATCCAGCATGATCTTGCTGCCGCTTTTGTATTTTTTAGGCAGGTTCAGGTGGATGGTACGCCGCACTTTCTTGCCGGTTTCCGCGGGAACGGTGGATTTCTCGACGATAAGTTTGTAAGAATCCATATGCTGGGCGATCTGGCGCGAAACATTTTCAATGTAGGTCAGATCCGCGTCGCCGTTGGGCTTAGGCGGTGTGGGCACCGCCAAAAAGATCACCTGGGATTGCTTGGTAGCATCACCGATGGAACCGGTAAAGGAAAGCCTTTTTTTCTTCACGTTGGCCTTCATTAATTCCAGAAGTCCGGGCTCATAAATCGGCAGCTTGCCTTTTTTTAATGTTTTGATCTTCTCGGGATTGTTGTCCACACAGATCACCTGATGGCCGATGTCCGCCAAACAAACGCCGGAGACCAGCCCCACATAACCTGAACCTATGATCGCGATCTTCATTACACACTCCTTATAAACTATATCCCCCCCGTCCCCGACTGAGAGCCTGCCCTCGATGCGGAGAAGGTGGAACTGAGTAAATTAAGTTTCATATCCGGAAATGCCTTCAGACGGAACAGCACATAGAAGGTGGTGCCGTCGCCCTGGGTTTGTTCAATGCCCATATCCACTTCCCATTCATGCAGGTCACGGGTGAGGATGTACTCATTCTGCCGGGCGCTGGTGGTGTTACCGTTGGTGGCCTTGGTGACGGGATAGGTGTTATATATCTTAAATTTCCACTTGGGATTGATCACGTAATCGATCTCCGATGTCAGCTGATCCCCTTCGTAGCGGGTATACCGGCTGCCCAGGGACACAGACCAGCCCTGGCCATGGACTTCCGTGTCAAAATTATCCGAATTGAAATGGCCTTGATGAAAATCGTATTCGTTATCATTGTGAAAGCTCAGCCAATCCGTGGGGTCAAAATCCGTCATGGTGTCATACGGATTAAACCCGCGGTGACCGGTGGTGCCTTTAAGCCCGTAATTAACTGTGGTCAATATCCGCAAGAGATCAACGATCTGGCCGTTGCGTTTGGTTTGCAGTTTATTTTCCAGGCCGAATTCAAACTGATGGATGCGGTAAAGATCATCAATGGAGGAATCGAATTGATTAAGCCCCGATGCCGGGAAAGTGGGCCTGGCCTGGTACAAATACGTTATCGTCGGGGTGATCACGTGGCGCAGACGGTTGATGTTAAGCCCCATAAAATCGGTGGAATAATCCCAAACCCTGTAAAAATGGGTGCTCATGTCAAGACTGCCGCGGAACATGCCGCGCAGCACATTGTTTTCGTCATACTCTGCGGTGCGGCTGTAATAGGTCTCTTCCCCGCCTAAATGCGGATTGAATTCGATAAACCCGACTTTTAAGGGATGCGAGATATCATTGTTGGAATCAAAACGCATGGTTTTGTTGTTAAAGCTGTCCGGATGACTGCGGTCATCCAAATTTGAATAGGTATCCGTACTCTTGGCGTAAAAGCCCGTTTTGCCGATCTGCTGATTGTTAAACGTGTAGGTGATCTCCGGCACGCGTTCGATCCCGGCGATGGCGGGATTTTGACGGCTGGTATCCACGTTAAAGGTCAGGGTACCATGAGGCATGTTACGCGTCAACAGGAAGTAACTGTCCAGGCTGGAAGTCTGGGCATTTTGTTCATAGTCCTTGGGGAAGTATGTTTTCAAAAATCCGTTATCGGCAATATCGTAATCGTGGATCTTGTAGTATTGCATCACAGCGCTGGTGTTGGGGTCGATTTGCCAGCGGTGGCGCCAGATCACCCGGTAGCGCTCATGATGGGTCGTGGGACCCACGGAATTCCCGTCGCTGTTGTATTCATCCCAGATATGGTGCCCGGCAATCTGGTTCTCGTGCGTGTAGTAAACGGAGATAAGGCCGCTGCCAAAGCCCGGCGTATCGTACCTCATATCCGCGCCCTCGCCGAAGCCGTCGCGCTCGCGGGCATCGAAATGCAGGGCCATCTTGATGCGCGAACCCACGTCAAAACGCGCGGTGGTCAACAAAAACAGGCCGAAATCTTTTTTATCGCCGGGCACAAAGGTCAAAATGGGACGGTTTTTAAGGTCCTGGACATAATAAGGCATGTACATCACCGGAATATTGCCCAAATAAATGGTCATGTGGCGGGCAATGGCTTTATCTTTTTGATAAATGTCCATGCGGCGGGCTTGAAAACGAAAATGCGGATGATCCAGATCGCAGGTGGTCAGATACCCGTTCTCCATGGACATATAATTTTCGGATATTTTATCAATTTTCTGGCCCTGCACCTGGTAGGGATCGGCAAACACCCTGGCATTGCGGAATTCGCCGGTACCGTCGTTGAAATTATAGGTCAGGCCCTGGGCGATCACGTTTTCTTTCGGCGTGTCCAGATACACGTGGCCCTCAGCCACCACCTGCTGCACCTCGCGGTCCAGATCCAGTTGGTCGCAGTACAAGTGCTGGTCCTTGCTGTCGACGACCACATTGCCGGTGGCATGGGCTTTATTGTCCGCGTTGGAGAAACTCACCTGGTCAGCCTGCAATTCCACCGGCGCGCCGCCGCTGCTTTTCATGCTCTGCTTGTTGAATTGGCCCTTGAGATCCGGCATGGGGAATTTAGTGGCACGCGCTTCCTGAGTGAGGAAAAAAACAAATACGCAGACCGCGAGGCTTACGAAAATTTTCTTCATTGGAAATCTAAGCCTTGGCATCCGTCACCAACACATAAGCGCCGATGATTCCGGCATCATCTTTGAATTTCGCGCGTTTGATCTTGAAAGCCGCCCCCTGCAAACTCATGGCCCGCTGCTTAATGGTCGCGGTAACGTTCTTAAACAAAAATTTCTCGTTGTGGGAGATGCCTCCGCCGATAACAATCAAGTGCGGATTAAGGAGATTGACAACGCCCACCAAACCATTGCCGATATGCTCCGCGGCTTTTTTCCAGAAAACCAAGGCCCTTTTATTGCCTTTTTCGGCCAGGGCATGCATCGCCTCCATGCTCATGCCCTGCTTGCCCATGATCCGGCAGGCCAGGACGCACAAAGCATGATTGCCCACGTACCTTTCAAAGCAGCCAAAGCCCCCGCAATTGCATTTGGGCCCATGTTCGTTGAGCGGCATATGCCCGAGCTCGCCGGCGGCATTGTCCTGGCCCCGGTAAAGCGCGCCATTGAGAATAAGGCCGGAGCCGACACCGGTGCCCAACGTCAGGCAAATCAGGTTCTTAACTCCCCTGCCCGCGCCGAATTTGGATTCTGCTAAAGTAATGACCTTAACGTCGTTATCGACAAAGACGGGAAGTTTGATTTTTTTTTGCAGAATGCGCTTTAAAGGCACGTTTTTCCAGCCATGGATATTGGGCAGGAAACGCACAAAACCCCGTTCAAAATCCACCAGGCCCGGCACGCCGATACCCACCCCGGCGATCTGCTTTTTTGTAAGGCCCGAGGTGATGATGGCCGCCTCGATTTCGCGGGTTAAAGCATCGATCAGTTTTGTTCGGCTAGAGGCGAAAGGCTTTGTGGCGAAACTATTTCTGAAAATAATAACTCCGGCAGGGCCCACGACACCGAGCTTAATATTGGTGCCCCCAACATCGACACCTACAACGTATTGCTTCATCCACATCCTTGCTTTAAATGGAATTACGGGGAAAGATATAAGTCTTTATTTATTGCATTCTAACTTAAAAATATATAGGCGGCAACAGGGAAAGAAAATATTATTAGAATGTTTTAATAAAGATCTTCCACCTCTAGCAGCGGGTCCTGTCCTCAATTTAATTGGGGTCAGACCCCAATTAAATCCACCCATCATAGCTCTTCATCTCTTGACGCAAAGTAATGGTCAGCAGCGGGTGGCCGAAGCATCAGTGTTTGGAGCGCACGGTACCGGCTCAAGGGGCCGCTTATTGGGAAACCACCGTTGAGGCGGGCTTTTGGGTTGCCCCCGACCAAGAAGCGAAGCGCAGCACCAAATACTGATGCTGAGGACAGGACCCGCTGCACCTAATAAAGCGGCTTGGCCGGCGAGAGATTCTTGGGGACGGTAAAGATGAATTTGGCGCCCTCATTCAGGGTTGATTCGACACGCACAATGCCGCCGTGATCATCCACGGCTGCTTTGACAATGGTCAAACCAACCCCGGAGCCGCCGCCGTACTGGTCTGAAGGGTGCAGCCTCCTGAAAATATTGAAAATTTCCTGATGATGCCGCAGATCAATGCCGATGCCATTGTCCGCGACGCAAAATGTGTGTTCTTTAGGACTTTCGATCCAGCTTATCTTGACCGCCGGCGGCACATGGGGCTTGGCGAACTTCAGGGCGTTGTTGATAAGATTAAAAAAGATGGCGGTAAGCTTGACCCGGTCGCCAACGATCTCGGGCATGCTGCCTTCAATCTCAATTTTGGCCCCGGACTGGTGGATGAGAAAGTCACAATTGGCGATGGCGGCATCAATCACATCCTTGATGGAAACCCAGGCATACGGGCTTTTGACCCGCGTCATCTTGGTGAGCTCCAGCATATCCTTGATGAGCACGTTAAGCCGCGTGGCGCCTTTACGCACGCCGCTGATACAATCTTTGCCCTGTTTATCCAGCTGCTGGGCGTATTCCTTTTCCAGATAAGCCGCGTAACCCACGATGGTGGTCAATGGGCCCGCGATGTCGTGGCTGACCGTGTGCACGAAACGGTCCAGTTCCTGGTTCAATTTTTCCAAATCCCTCTTCTGACGGCCCAACTCATCCAGATTTTCCTTAAAAACGAAAATCAAAAGCCCCAGGGTGGCGGTGAGCAATAAGCTAAACCAAAAGATGATCTTGGACTGCGCGCGCCAGTGCTGGCTGCGGTTGGTGGATTCATGCACCAAGGCCCAGACCTGGGTAACGATATTCTGCACGTTGGTCGTCAGCACCCGCTGCTCATCGTCGGTACGCTCCAGGTCTTCGAGCGATAACTGAAACCCGCCTTTCTCAACAGCTTTAAAAATTGCCCGCACCGTTGAGTCATAGTCCTTTTGCTGGATCGCCATTTGCTCAAAAGACCCGCGCAGATCTTCAGGCACGCCGGCAAGCTCCTCGACGGTCTGCATTTCCCTGTCCGAGTTTTGGATGTAGCGGTCGAATTGCCCGGACAGTTCACGCACATAATCCTCTAAATATTCCAGGCGGGAGGCATTGACCTGGCCAAAGGCCAGCTCTTCGGAGGTGGATGAAAGTTTGGCAAAGACGATTTCTTTTTTTAACTGCAGATCGTTGAGGTCGGTGGCGGTTTCCATCAAAACCAGATCCACCTGGGCCACGTGGTCCAATTCATGAAGGATAGCGCCCAGATGCTGCACACCCACCCAGGAAAAGGAAGCAAGGACAGCGAGGGAAAATAAAACCAGGATGAAAAGTTTAGAAGGGGTTTTCATTTTTGGTAGAGCCCAAAGGCCACCACGCAATTTCTGCCCTGCGATTTAGCACGATACAACGCCCAGTCCGCTTTGTCCATCAATTCTTCCAGTTGTTTGCCGTCCGAGGGAAAAAGGGCAACCCCGATGCTAAGGGTGACGCGGACAGTGCTGTCATAGGCCTTGATCAGGCATTTTTCCGCGGATTTGCGGATACGTTCGGCCACCACCAACGCCCCTGACTGGTCCGTGTCCGGGAGGACCACACAAAACTCTTCCCCGCCGAAGCGGCCCACGATATCGATCTCGCGCACGTTCTCCTGGATGATCCTGGCAATTTCCCTGAGCACCGCGTCCCCGGTCAGATGGCCGTGCTGATCATTAATGGATTTAAAATGGTCCGCGTCGACCATCAAAAAGGAAAGCTCGGTTTTGCGCGATTGCGAACGTTTGACTTCTTCTTCAAAGCGCTCCAGGAAATAACGGCGCGTGTACACGCCGGTTAGTCCGTCGGTGATGGCCAGGGTCTCAATGTCCTTGAGCAGTTTCAGCCGGCGTAAGGCCAGGGCAAACTGGTGGGCCAAAATGGCGAACTTCTCCCTGTCACGGGGCTCAAGGCCTTTGTAGAGAAGTACCCCCAATTTCTTTTCCTTGGCCCTGAGAACAAAGACCGAATAATCATCCGGAACAATGCCGCCTTTAAAAACCTCATGAACTTCCTGCGCCAGCTGGCAATCCTCGATGAGGACATTCTCTTTTAATTTCTTAAAGAAAATACTGAAAGCTTCCTGCTCCTGCGAATGCCGGGTGATCTCCTTGGTCATGTCATAAAGGGTAAAAATTTGCAAGGCTTCCTTTTCAAGTTTGGCTTTCTCCGCCTGGGCTTTGTCTTTTTGTTCGATGATGCGGCCAAAGGCTTCCTTGGCCCCCAACGCGTCCTCATCCGCGCGCTGTTCAAGGCCCAGCACCACCAACTGGGCTAAATAAAACACCGCCCCGATAAAGACCACCATGGTTATTCCCATCACCCATATCATGCGGTCACCACCTTGTTGCGCCCGCCTTCCTTGGCTTTATAAAGCGCCTCGTCCGCCTTAAAGATAAGATCATCCCGTGTCGCCGCGTCCTTGGGGAAGCAGGAAACACCGATGGAAATTGTCATATGCGTCTTCTGGCGGCGCAAAACGATCTCACGCGCCTCCACTTTTTTGCGGAATTCATTGGCCCAGGCAACGGCCTTGATTTTTGGGCAATCCGGAAGCAAAACGCAGAACTCTTCCCCGCCGTAGCGGCAAACCAGATCCCCCGGGTGGTTAAAATGTTCCTGCAGCATCTGGGCAATGGTCTTTAGCACAATGTCGCCCGCCATATGGCCGAAGCTATCGTTGTATTGCTTGAAACGGTCCAGGTCCAGGATCAGGAAACTCAATTCCTGGTGGCGGCGTATTTCGCGGGAGATCTCCTCGGAAAAACGCTCCAGCATGTGACGCCGCAGGTACAGGCCCGTGAGCCCGTCCTTGATGGCCATGGTCTCTAAGCGTTCATACAATTGAGCGTTTTCGATGGCAATCGAAGTCAGGTCCGCGATGGTACGCAAAAAACGCAAATCATCCGTGGAAAATTGATGCGGTAAGGCGCAGTCAACCCGCAGGATGCCTAAGGTCTTTTCTCCGACGATCAAAGGGGTGGAGATCAGCGAACGGATGGGGCGCTTTTCCTCGCTGTCCATCTTGTCTAAGTCAAAGCGGAAATCCGTTTGCACGTCTTCGATGAGCAAAGGGTGCAGGGTCTTGACCACGAACGCGTCAAAAATATCGCCCTTCTTGGCCTTGAGATTCACCTGCATCTGCCCTTTTTGGGACGAGGAAATGCCCAGCTCGCCGGTGGTGGAATGAAAAAGATAAAGAATGACAGTTACATCCTTAAGGCCGAAAAGGCGGGCAACCTCGACGGAAAGCGCGTTGGAGGTCTCTTCCAGGCTAAGGCAAAGGCTTAGCTTTTCGGTCAATTCCTTAAGCTGGGCGTAATTGATGATCTTGACGCGCAAGGAGGCGATGGTTTCCCATTCATGCTGCAGTTCGACCTTAAGCAAATTAGCGCGCTCGAAATATTCTTCTTTCAAAAGGGATATCTGCGAATGCTTTTTCTGCAGGCGGCCGTGGAAGCTGATGAGCAGGACTATATCGATGATTAACGCCGCGGCTAAAAAGAAGTAGGCCACGGGATTACGGGTGGCATAAACAAAAAAGCCCGCGAGAGGGACGATAAAGGAAAAAACAACGAGGAAATACAGCCTAGATAATGGTTTCTTCGGTTTTCGAATCAAAGAAGTGCACCTTGCTCATGTCGAAGACCAGGTCCATATCGCGGTTGACTTCGGGCCTGTCGTGCGCCCCCACCCGGGCGATAAAATTATGCTTGCCCGAATTTAAATACAAATAGACCTCGCTGCCCAAAGGTTCCACTACTTCGCAGGTGGCCCGTACCGTGTTTTCGGGTGACGCCTCCGAGGCGAAAAGCTTGTCGTAAATGTCCTCAGAGCGCACCCCCATGACGATCTCCTTACCCACGTAAGGGGCGACCTTGGGGTACATGCCGTCTATCAGTTTAACCTGGAATTTTCCCTCGTCAAAGAAGAATTTACGCTCCCTTTTGATGATCTGGCCGCTCATGAAATTAATCGGAGGCGAACCGATAAAGGAAGCCACGAATTTATTCACCGGATGGTTATTCGGTCTTTGTTCTCAGGGCCAAGGAAAAGAAATTGGGG
>Ga0206879_1103_pt1 | contig 19263 bp, 8 predicted proteins | sample Alteio_BWOrgCont_5_FD_152897 | JGI IMG/M metagenome (GOLD analysis project Ga0206879, IMG submission 152897) | Enriched cells from forest soil in Barre Woods Harvard Forest LTER site, Petersham, Massachusetts, United States -... | ecosystem: Environmental > Terrestrial > Soil > Temperate forest > O... | reverse complement strand
GAAAGAATAGATTACTAGATCGCTACTTCGTAATGTTTTTTTGGTAATAATTGAATCGGTTTAGTTTGATTTTCAATTAATTATTAAATTATTTGATAACCAAGTATTTGTAGATGTATTTAATGGTGATTCTGTTTTCGCATAAAAGAATGCAGCATTGCATATCATTAATTAGTTTTTTTTGACTAGCTTCGCACGGTAAATAAAATAGCCCACTAAATAAAAACTGCCACATAAAATAAACTACCATCACCATGAAAAAATTTACGATTACTTTATTCTCGATTCTTTTTGTACTCTGCGTAAATGCACAACCATGGACCAAGGAGGCAAATTATGGAGGTGCTGCCCGATATTATGATGTTGGATTTGCAATCGGTAATTATGGTTTTGTAGGCTGTGGTAATAATGGCGTAACAAGTTATCATGATTTTTATAAATGGAATCAAAAAACGAATACCTGGTCAGCCATAGCAAATTATCCGGGTGCCGGATATGATGCAACACCTGTTGCGTTTGCAATAGAAGGAAAAGGATATGTGGGTCTTGGATATGGCACAGGAGTAGCTAATGATTTGTGGAGTTACGATACAGGAGCCAATACATGGACAGCAATGGCAAGTTTACCGAGTACTGGTCGATATGATGAATCAGCTTTTGTCCTCGGTCATAAGGCATATATAATAACTGGCTCAACAGGTGGCCCCCCATATTCAAATGAAATATGGATGTATGATGCACATAAAAACAGCTGGACAAAGATGAATAATTCTCCTGCCGGTAATGAAGATGGGTTGGCAGCTTTTTCAATTGGAAATCATGGCTACATAGTTGGTGGATGGGACGGTTCATCTACTCATAATGGGGCATGGGAATATGATAGCACAAATGATGGCTGGACTTCTATTGCAAATCTACCTGTAAATACAGCTGGTTCCGGGGCTTTTGTTATGGGAAGTAAAGCATACCTGTGCACAGGAGCAGGAGCAAGTGATTTACGTTATGGATACGTATATGATACTGTTACTAAAGCGTGGTCTGCTTTTACCAATATGGGTGCTAATGGCATAGAAAGGATCAAAGGTGTAGTGCTTACTATTGGTAATTATGGTTATATAGCTACAGGTCAGGACAGCACAGGTAAATATCTTAATGATCTCTGGCAATATAATCCGGCAGCAGATACGCTATTAACTTTGAGCACAATAAAAGCCTTATCCAATCCAAAATGCAATGGTGATTTAACCGGTAGTGCCACTGTAAATGTAATTAAGGGATTTACCCCGTATACTTATTCATGGAATAGTGTTCCTGTGCAAGCCACGGATACAGCTTTAGGCTTGAGTGCCGGAACTTATACAGTAACTGTAAAGGATGTTCATGGTAATAGTCTCACAGCTTCAGTTACTATAACACAACCATCTCAATTAAGAGATAGTATAGTATCAAACACCAGCACCAGTGCAACTATTGGAGTAAAAGGTGGTACCGCACCATATACTTATCTATGGACACCTGGCGGACAGACAGCTGCTACAGCAGTAGGCTTAAGTGCCGGAAAATATTTTATTACTACAACAGATGCCAATGGATGCTCTGTTATTGATTCAGTTATCATAACTTCACCTACATGTGATTTTTGGACCAAGGAGGCAAATTTTACAGGTGCTGCACGATATTATGATGTTGGATTTGCAATCGGTAATTATGGTTTTGTAGGCTGCGGTAATAATGGGGTAACTGCTTACCACGATTTTTATAAATGGAATCAAAAAACGAATAGCTGGTCAGCCATAGCAAATTATCCGGGTGCCGGATACCATTCAACACCTGTTGCATTTGCAATAGAGGGGAAAGGATATGTAGGACTGGGATATGGCACCGGAGTAGCTAATGATTTGTGGAGTTACGATACAGGAGCCAATACGTGGACAGCGATGGCTAGCTTACCCAGTACTGGTCGATATGATGAATCAGCATTTGTACTTGGTCATAAGGCATATGTAATAAGTGGCTCAACAGGAGGCCCTCCATACACGAATGAGGTATGGATGTATGATGCGCATAAAAACAGCTGGACAAAAATGAATAATTCTCCGGCGGGTAATACAGATGGTGTGATAGCTTTTTCGATAGGTAATCATGGCTATATTGGTGGCGGATGGGATGGTACTAGTTTACACACTGCATGTTGGGAATATGATACTACCAATGATACATGGACATCCATTGCCAGTCTCCCTGCACCTATGGGTTCAAAGTCAGCCTTTGTTATAGGTAGTAAGGCTTATGCATGCACCGGGAATAATGGCGTAAAGGATGTAGCTTATGGATATGTATATGATACTATTACTAAATCCTGGTCTGCTTTTACCAATATGGGCGCTAATGGAATTGAACGAAATTATTCGGTGATATTAACTATTGGTAATTATGGTTATATAGCTACAGGAATAGATAGCACTAACAAGTATCTTAATGATTTCTGGCAATTCTATCCTTGCTCAGATACAATAATAAGCTTGTATTCTATAAATGCGGTCTCTGATCCAAAATGCAACGGAGACTTTACCGGAAGCGCTAATGTTAATGTATATGGTGGATATACTCCTTATACATACTCTTGGAATTGTTCTCCAGTGCAAACCAATGCTACAGCAACTGGCTTGAGTGCCGGAACATATACAGTAACTGTAACAGATGCTCATAGTAAAACAGTAACAGCCTCCATTACTATTACACAACCTTCTCAATTGAGGGATAGTATTGTATCGAGTACTAGCAATAGTGCAACTGTAGGAGCAAAAGGTGGTACATTACCTTATAATTATTCATGGAACAGCGCTCCAATACAAACAACAGCTACTGCAAACAGCTTGAGTGGTGGAACGTATACAGTTACTGTAACGGATGCTAACGGATGTGCTGTTACCGCTTCAGCAACTACAAGTTCACTGGATAGCGTACACATATGTATTGTTTCTGTAGATACTTCTTCGCTGCATAACATTATTGTATGGAACAACAGCGGCTGGATAAATATAGACAGCGTTAAGATATATTTCCTCAATTCATCATCTCAATGGCAATTGTTAGGCGAAGTATTAGCTTCTGCTGAACAATATATTGACACCACTTCTATTAACAGCCCGAACCGTAATACAGTTAGATATGTTATTACAGGTGTTGATTCAAAAGGAAATGAAGAGCCAATAGCAATGCGCAAATGGCACAACACGCTGTTCATTAACATTAATAAATCTACAGGTTCATTCAGCTGGGCTGGTACAGGTTACCTGATACAAAACAATTCATTACCGGTTGTAACATACGTTCTGTATCGTGATGACCTAAGTAATGGTCTTTGGATACCTATTGATTCTGTGTCGGGGACTCAAAATACTATGACCGATCCTAATTACTCAAGTTACCCTACCGGAAGATGGTATGTAGAAGCCAGGTTAGATGTATCAGGTTGTACTACACCAACAGAGAGAGTTGAATCAGGAAGCTCTGTAGGCTCCAGAAGTAACCAGGAAGGAAACGTGCTATTGGGATTACAACAATTAACCAATATAGCAGGTTCAGTATCTATATATCCAAACCCTGTTAGCCAAACGCTGAATATTAAGTTCAGTCAGACTAGAACTAAAAACACAATCATTAGAATAATGGATGTTACAGGTAGGGTTATAATGAATACCAGCAACGTTGGTGCACACGACGATATATCCACTATTAATGTTTCTGCATTATCAGCAGGGGTATATTTCATCGGGATATCAAATGCTGAAACTCAGCAAACTATTAAGTTTGTAAAAGAATAGAAAGGAGTATAGAAGCTAAAAAGGATCATCATTGTTTTGATGATCCTTTTTAAGTAGAAAGAAAATATTTTGCAAAAGATAATTACCACTAAACAACGGATCATGAAAAAAATAATTACTACTATCTTTACATTTCTTTTATTCTCTTCGGTTTTTGCGCAACAATGGATTCAGAAACCCAATTTTCCGGGAGTTACTAGGATAGGTGCTTCCACCTTTTCAATTGGTAAGTATGGTTTCATGGGAAGTGGAACTGATGGACACGGTGCGGCATACTATGATTTTTATAAATGGAATTCAACTACAAATACCTGGAGCACTATAGCATCATATCCGGGTAATGGAGATAATAGCAATACATCTTTTGCTATAGAAGGAAAGGGATATGTTGGGTTAGGATACGCTCCCGGTGGCCCCTCAACAGATATCTGGAGATATGACACTGGAACCAACGTATGGACATCAATGGCAACATTTCCAGGCACGGCCAGATATAATGCACATTGTTTTGTATTGGGACATAAGGCTTATTTGGTAAGTGGGTCAACCGGTAGTTCTCCATATTTGAATGATGTTTGGATGTATGATGCCCATCAAAACAGTTGGACCAAGATGAATAATTCTCCGGCAGGTAATGAAGATTGTGTTGCAGCCTTTGCAATTGGTAATCATGGTTACATTGCCGGTGGCTGGGATGGAACAAATACTCATAATGGTGCCTGGGAATACGATAGTACTAATGATACATGGACTGCAATAGCCTCTGCTCCCGTGAGTTTTTATGAAGATAAAGCTTTTGCGATAGGAAGCAAGGGTTACGTTTGTACCGGAACGTTGAATAATAGTAATAGTACAGAGTTGCAATATGGATATGCATATGACACAGTAAGTAAAGCATGGTCTGTGTTTACAAACATGGGTAATTATCGCATAGAACGTCAAGGTGCTACATCTTTTGTTATTGGCAATGTTGGATATATAGGAACGGGAATCGATAGTCTTGGAAATAATCTCAATACCTTTTGGGCATTTTCACCTGATGATTTTCTTAGCGTGAATAACATATCAAATGTATCGACCGAACAGATCAATCTTTATCCAAACCCTGTTAGCCAAACGCTGAATATTAAGTTCAATCAGGTAAGAACTGAAAACACAAGCATCAGAATAATGGATGTTACAGGTAGGGTTATAATGAGTACCAGCAATGTTAATGCACACGACGATATCTCCACTATTAATGTCTCTGCATTATCAGCAGGGGTATATTTCATCGGAATATCGAACGCTGAAACTCAGCAAACTATTAAGTTTGTAAAAGAATAGAAGACAGATAATCACTTGAAAAGGCTCCCCATATACTAGGGAGCCTTTTTTATTTCAGTTTATCAAAATCGCTTACCAAGCCTGAATAGGACACCAGGTCCATTCTAATAGAGCCTACCAAAATATTAGCTTGTGCCCTAAGCGGAATATGGTTATTGTCATCGCTTATCCATACTTGCAGGTCCTCGCTCTTTTTAAATATCCTGCCTGTTTGTACTATGGGTTCAAATACCATGCAGCGCACTTTGCCTACACTACTTTTAAGTGTATCGTAGCGTACAAATTTTATTTTAAGTGTCCATACCTTATCATCTACAAAGCAAGTAAAACTATCTACTTTTCCGGGTGTTTCATTATCAAAGGGAAATGTGCGGGCATAATAGAACGCTGAAAGCATATCCTGTATATAGTCAGGTTGATTATGAAATTGCTTGCCATTGCTGTTTATTACATGGTATTCCTGGTCAAATACAATATCCTGCTTTATTTTGTAACCTCCTTCATCAACCCGTCTTACAAACATTAACGGGGAAATGGATTGCTCGTCTATAAATGTTTCATAACGATCATATACCTTATAAAATAGGTTGGCGGTCCCCCTGGTTTCACCTATCCCAATTACATGGTAGGAGCTATGGCCATTAATTATTTTGTTTTCGTTTTGAATATTAAGGGTGGCGGTACCTGCATCAAAAACACCATAATGCAGCCTGTATTTTAAAACCTCTCCCCGTTGAAAGGCCTTGTTTATAAGAGTGCGTGATGGAGCTTGAGCAAATACATTTACTGCCCATAAGAGCAAACAGGTTAAAAAGGACTTTTTAATGACTGTATGCGTTGTCATTGAATTTAGGCAGATGCACTTTAGCAAGCGTAAATGTTCTCTTATAGGTAAGGAATATATAGTAGGCGTATTCTGTAAGCTTTAAATTAAGATCGGTATAGGGTTCTAAGCGTAGGTCTACGTATAAATTGGGTAAAAGTTCCTTTTGATAATATAAGCGCAGAAAAATAAGCTTACGGCTGTCTTCGGAATATGATTTATAAACCCAGGATACAGACTGGTAAAGATCGAGCCCTAAAGGGGCTACCCAGTCAGAGCCATTCCAAAAGCTGCCGTCTATGCCAAACCCATATTTGGTTTTTATATCTACGTTTACGTATTCACCATTGCCCGATATATATGGAAGTTGTATGTCGGAAACCCTTGAAAGATCTTTATAAGCACAGGCATAGCCTTCAAGCATTACATCTTTAATAAAGCTGCTATTCTTCGAGAAGTCAAAATTAAATTTAAGTCCTGCAGCTCCATTATATATGGTTTCATAAGGGGTATGCGCAGTATCAAGCTGCCCTCCGTAATGGAAAAATGTATATTGTAAGGGCAGACTTATTTTTAAAACATCATTGGGATGCAAGAGCGTAAGATCTGCAGAAGCACCCTGTAATATATGTTCGTGGTAATCTGAGTTTAGATATTCCTGGTGCTGCCAGTTTATCCATAGGTCAAACCACAGCCAGGGCTTGTCTATTTTTAGTTGTCCCCCTGTTTCAAGAGGATTTTGATAGGGTTCCTGGTAGTAACTAACCGGGAAAAGGCTCTGGAAAATAGGTTGTATATAGCGATGATCCATAGCTCCCTCTATGTTTCCAATAAGAAATGAGATACCCTTATTATCTTGTAGTTTTACCGTCCAGGTAGGTTGCAATATTTCAAACCCGGGAGTGCCATAATCCTTTCGGGCAAATACCCCGCCTAAAATCAAAATATGCTTATCAGGTACCCATCCCAACTGTGCATTAATATCATCGCCTAACAACGTCATACCGCTGGCTATGGGGCCAAAGTATTCTGTGTCTTTTATGAAATTATCATCAAAGAAATCAAATAATATTTTGTTGGTATCCTCAGCAGAAAAATCGAAATAGTGCTGTAAAGCAGGCGCTTCCAAAAACTGACCAATTACTGCAGATGTGAAAAATAAAAAAGCGCCTGTGAGAAGAAGGAAAGATTTCTTCATGTATGCTGAATTTATAATGGATCAGTATTGTTCTTTTTCGCTGGGGAAGTCCTTTTTCTTTACATCAGATATGTAATGGGAGACAGCTCCTTTTATACCATCATAAAGATTAAGATATCTTCTTAAAAAACGGGGATTGAATTCGAATGTTAATCCAAGCATATCGTGCAGTACAAGCACTTGTCCGTCTACTTTTCCTCCGGCGCCAATGCCTATAGTAGGTATCGATAATTTTTTTGTTACTTCTCCTGCAAGTGTTGCAGGTATTTTTTCCAATACTAATCCAAAGCATCCTGCTTCTTGTAAAGTCAGTGCATCTTCTATAAGCTTTTTTGCTTCCAGTTTTTCCTGGGCTCTTACTGCGTAAGTGCCAAACTTGTAAATAGATTGAGGGGTTAAACCCAAGTGCCCCATAACAGGTATACCTGCAGATATAATTCTTTTTACTGAGTCTTCCACTTCTTTGCCACCTTCCAGCTTTACACCATGCGCACCCGATTCTTTCATGATACGAATTGCTGAGATGAGTGCTTCTTTAGAATTACCCTGGTAAGTACCGAAAGGAAGATCAACAATTACCAATGCCCTGGTTACTGCTCTTATCACAGATGAAGCATGGTATATCATCTGGTCGAGTGTTATAGGCAAGGTAGTTTCGTGCCCGGCCATAACATTAGATGCAGAATCGCCAACCAGTATAACATCTATGCCTGCATTGTCTATTACGCGGGCAAGGGAGTAGTCGTATGCGGTAAGCATAGCAATTCTTTCTCCCCTGTTCTTCATTTCCTGAAGAGAGTGGGTGGTTACCTTTTTGAATTCTTTCTTCTTAGTTGGCATGGGCTTCGTAATTCGTAATTTTTAATTCGTAATTAGCTCAGGACTGGATGTTGCATATTCCTCAATTGGAGGACATGTACAAATCAGGTTCCTGTCTCCATAAGCATTATCAGCACGTGCAACAGGTACCCAGAATTTATGGTCGTGTAACCAGTTTAATGGGTAGGCAGCTTTCTCGCGAGAATATTTATGGTTCCAGTTTTCTGAGATAACAGCCTTAGCGGTATGTGGAGCATTCTTTAATACATTGTCCGTAGTATCCGCTTTGCCTTCTGCTATTTCGTTTATCTCGTTCTTAATAGATATCATGGTTTCAATAAACCTGTCCAGCTCTTCTTTAGGTTCACTTTCTGTAGGTTCAACCATCAGTGTATCGTGTACCGGGAATGCAACTGTAGGTGCATGGAAGCCATAATCCATAAGCCTCTTTGCAATATCGGTTACCTCTATGCCCACGGTGCGTTTAAACTCACTGCAATCTAAAATAAGCTCGTGTGCTACATTGCCATTGGTACCTGTAAACAATATCTTGTAATGATCTTTCAGACAAGCTTTAATGTAGTTAGCGTTAAGTATAGCATACTTAGTAGCATCGGTACAGCCCTGTGCACCCAGCATACGTATATATCCATAAGAGATAAGCAATATAAGCGCACTGCCCCAGGGAGCAGCAGAAACTGCATGGATTGCTTTATCATCTTTTGTTAATGTAACGTGCGATGGCAAGAAAGGAGCCAGGTGTTTTGCAACACCGATGGGGCCCATACCAGGTCCGCCGCCGCCGTGTGGTATAGCAAATGTCTTGTGTAAATTTAAATGGCATACGTCAGCGCCTATACGCGCAGGATTAGTAAGTCCTACCTGTGCATTCATGTTGGCACCATCCATATAAACCTGTCCTCCGTTTCTGTGTATTATCTTGGTTATCTCGGTAATGGTTTCTTCAAATACTCCATAAGTAGATGGGTAGGTAACCATTAAGCAAGAAAGAGTGTCTTTATATTGAACAGCCTTTTGCGCCAGGTCGTTCAGGTCAATGTTACCATTCTCGGTACATTTAACAACCACTATTTGCATGCCTGCCATGGCAGCACTTGCTGGGTTGGTACCATGCGCAGAAGCTGGAATAAGTGCTACATTTCTGTGATGATCACCACGACTATGATGGTAAGCACGTATAACAAGTAATCCTGCATATTCGCCTTGTGCACCTGAGTTAGGTTGCAATGACATAGCGTAGAAGCCTGTTATAGAACATAGATATTTTTCCAGCAGGTCTATCATTTTAGCATACCCCTTGGCCTGATCGGCAGGCGCAAAAGGATGTATGTTAGCAAAGCCGGGGTTGGTAATAGGGTAAAGCTCTGATGCCGCATTCAGCTTCATAGTACATGAGCCCAATGAGATCATAGAGTGGGTGAGGGAGATGTCTTTATTCTCTAATGACTTGATATATCTCATCATCTCCGTTTCAGAATGATACTTGTTAAATACAGGATGAGTAAGGTAATCGCTCTTTCTTAATAAGGCATCTGTCTTTAAAAAGCTTTCGGTTTCATGTATATGCTGAGCTACTATTTCAGGAGTATCTTTATTAGAAGCCTTGGCAAAAATGGTAATGATGTCAGCAAGGTCATTATGCGAGGTGGTCTCATCCAGGCTTATACAAATACTTGTTTCGGTGTGATTAAAGTTCATACCTGCCTTTAAGGCCAGGCCTCTTAATATTTCCGGACTAACACCCGGAGGAAGTTTTACTTCTACGGTATCGAAAAAGTCTCTGTTGGATATAATAAAGCCAAGGTGGTCTATCTGGTTAGCAAGGTAACTAGCGTGTTGGTGCACTTTTTTTGCAATATGCCTTATGCCTTGCGGACCGTGATAAACGGCATACATACTTGCCATTACAGCCAATAATGCTTGTGCTGTACAAATGTTAGATGTTGCTTTTTCGCGGCGTATATGTTGTTCGCGTGTTTGTAAAGCCATACGTAATACTCGGTTACCATTAGCATCTTGTGAAAGGCCAATGATACGGCCGGGCAATACGCGTTTAAATTGTTCTTGCACAGCAAAAAAGGCTGCATGCGGGCCACCATAGCCCATAGGTACGCCAAAGCGTTGGCTGTTACCTAATACCACATCGGCGCCCCATTCACCCGGAGGGGTGAGTATTGCCAGCGCAAGCAGGTCGGTAGCTACAGCTACAAATACATGCTTATCGTGCAAGGTCTTTACCAATGCGCTGTAGTCTGCTGCTTTACCATTAGCTGCAGGGTATTGTAACAAAACACCGAATACATTATCTGCAGGAATTGTATTTACATCTCCTATGGTAATAGTTATATTTAATGGGGCAGAGCGTGTTTTAAGAACATCTATGGTTTGAGGGAAGCAATCTTGTGAAACAAAAAAGGTATGAATGTTTTCTTTTTCCTTAGGGCGAGAATGGTAAAGCATTATCATAGCTTCTGCTGCTGCAGTAGCTTCATCCAGTAAAGATGCATTAGCTATTGGCATGCCTGTAAGGTCGCACACCACGGTTTGAAAGTTGAGTAATGCTTCTAATCTGCCTTGTGATATTTCTGCCTGGTAAGGGGTGTAAGCTGTATACCATCCTGGATTTTCTAATACGTTACGGCGAACTACGGCTGGTATGATGCAGTTGTAGTATCCCAGGCCTATATAGGTACGGAATACTTTATTCTTGTCAGCCAGTTCTTGTACATGCGCTGCATACTCATGCTCGGTCATCGCATCGGGCAGCTTCATGTCTTTATCAAGCCTTATCGATTCCGGTACGGTAGCGGTTATAAGTTCATCGAGGGAAGAATATCCGATCTTTCCCAGCATTTCTGTTACATCTTGTGCTCTTGGCCCAATGTGGCGATACGCGAAACTATCTGTTTTCATACTTTTTTGAGGTGCTGAATTTGAGCCGCAAATGTATGAAAAAATGGAGTATAAAAGTGAAGGGGTTTAAGCATTTAAAAACCATAGCCAAAAGCTACGGAATCAGTAAGATAAAGTCTTATTTTTGCTCTCCGATAACCTGCACAAAGCCCTTCTTGTTTATTCCAAGGGAACCGCAATCGGCTTTGAGTATGTAGTAATAAGTGCCATCGGGAACCAAGCTGCCCGTGTTATCTATCTTCCCATTCCAAAATACAGTTTGGTCGGTAGTGCTGAATATTTTAATTCCCCAGCGGTCATATATAACCATGCTATATGCCGTTGCGTGTCTGGGTATAATATAGTTAAAAAGATCATTTATGCCATCACCGTTCGGTGTAAATACGTTAGGTACAGTAATATCTGCAACTTTACCCGGTGTTACGGTTACCTGGGTTGTTTCAACATAAGGAGGGCATGAAGCATCAGAAACCGTTACTGAATATACACCCGGGCAAAGGTTTGAATCACTTTGTTCTGTAGTTCCATCAAACCATTTATAAGTGAAAGGCGGATTGCCACAATTTACATTTACAGTTGCTTTGCCATCACAAGCAGAACAGGTAGAGGCAGGCTGCGCCGAGGCCGAGGAAATTATTTTGGGAAGAACGGGTGCTTCTGTTTGCATTACGAAACCACGACCGCATGCATATAATAAATTGTTGTGTCCTAGCAATACGCTATATACTGTATCTGATGGATCTTGCATAGCCAATACTGTATCGAGCTTGAGAGATGAATTATATATATGTATTGAATCACGCACTCCCACATAAATATCATCACAGGCATCCACATCTAATCCTCCCCATTCAAAGGAAATTTTAGTTATTTTAATGCTATCAATGCACAGGCCTGTCGTTTTATCACATTGTCTTAGCTTTTGACCATCGTACATGTATAACCAGCTAAAGCTTGCTGCCATTCCATTCATCCCGTTGGCACAAGCAGAGGGCCCAGCGCTGGGACCAGGATAGTGAATGATAATACCACTGCCAACGTATGCAAGGCTTTCTATTTCGTTAAAATGAAAACCATCAGAAACCAAGTAAGCTGTAGGAGTAAGTGAAGGAACCGGAATTTTAAAAAGTGTATTGTCAAATATGGGCTGACCAGGGCCAGGAGCCTTATTTGTATGGGTTGTTGCCATATAACAATCAGCACCCGAAGGATCCATTGCAATAAGGCACATATCGTGGAAGCCACTATCTGCTGACAGTACATTTATCGGGACAAGATTAACCATATTGGTATCAACCAGGCATGCCTGGTATGGGGCTGTTGTTCCTCCTCCGCCTATTACAATACTACCGCTACATGAATTGTATTTTATTCTCCACATTTCCTGCATTGTTCTGTTACCGGGAAAAGTGGCAAGCAAATTACCATTCGGATCTACTTTCAATACCTGCGCCGCATCAGTGCTAACATTGGCGCCTTCAGTTATATAACAGGACTGACTTTTTTTATCTACTGCGAAAGCGCCATAATAATAAGGATCAAGTGTAGTTGTGTTAAATGTCCAAAGTATATTACCCGTATTGTCTAGTTTCTCAACTTGATAATGATCGTAACCTCCATATACATATACGTTGCCTGCATTATCAAAGTCCATGTCGTATGCAAAATCAGGGTTGTTACCAAAATTAGGGTCAGTAACCCAAGGATCAATTACAAGGGTTTTAGATCTGTCCACCCCTGTTACGCTGAATGAAGCAATACTATCCTTTAGAGTAAATCCTGAATTAATCTTGCTATAATTATCCTGGTAAAAACTTATAGGTGCATGTTCAGTAAGATCGGGTAATTCGCTTTTGATAACCAGGTTTCCATCTTTTAGAAGTTCTGTTACACCTGCACCTGTGTATTTAATTTTTACCTTGGTAATATCTGCACCGGGATGAACGATCAATGAATATTCAAGTCCGGATTTGTCTTTAGGAAATGTATATTCTGCATCTATGCCCGGATAAAGATCGTGATAAACTATCTTCTTGTAAAGTGCAACCTTTATTGAGGTCTTACTGCCAGTAGGATATATATAATAGTCGTTTTTTTGATCAGAAGGTATTGCGGTTACATAAGGATCAATACCTAGCCATTGCATCTGTAAGAAATGTGTTTTCATCTCCATTAGGGCCCTGTCCGGATCTGCATTTGTTCTTTCTACTAAGGTAGGGTCTTCATCCGATTCAACCCATTCATCATTGGTGTAAATAATACCAGTAGTGGTAAAATAAACTCTTGCGGTGTTGCCCAAAATGGCCTGAAAGAGTACAGTATTGCCGCTAGGTACCTTTTGATCAAATTGCCCCTTATTTTCAATAAAAAACTTGTGGTCAAATGTTTTTGCCGTCCATTTAGATTTGCCGGATGTAGCATCAGACTGACCAAATGAAACAGTAAAAGTAAGTGGTAGAAGAATAGAAGTAAGAAACGGCTTTAGCTTCATCTTATCAGTGTGGGGATACTAAATTTACAATCCTATAATACCCACAAAAATAGTAAGAATAATTTAAAAACGGGTATTGGCGCAGAATAATCGCTATTATTTTTCTCCCAATACCTGCACAAAGCCCTTTCGGGAGTAGTCAGTATTGTCGCAGTGCGTAGTAATAACATAGAAGTAAGTGCCATCGGGCACCAGGTTGCTTGTACCATTGCAAGTGCCATTCCAGTAATCTGCAAGGTTAGATGATGTATAAACCTGTTTGCCCCAGCGGTCGTATATGGTTATATTATACGAAGTTGCGTTAATTATTTTAATTACAAAGTCATCGTTTATGCCGTCGTTATTAGGGGTAAATACGGTCGGTACTTCAAAATCAGAACAAGGAACCAATACTTTAATTGTAACTGTTTTTTCAATCGGGCAACCGTCAGTATCTATAGCTGTTAATGTGTAAATAGTGGTGATGGTTGGGCTTGCAATAGGGTCTGCGCAGGTAGTACAGCTTAAACCTGCTGCCGGTGCCCATGAATACGAAGACTCAAGTGATGAGCTAAGATGTACAGAATTACCCTGGATAATAGTAGTATCGCAGCAAGCTGTAATAAAAGGTGATCTTACAAAAACCTTTGTACTGCCCGAGTCTTTACATCCATTAGAAACTACAACCTTATACGTAGTGTTAGAAGAGGGACTCACTTTAATAGAGCTATTGGTAGAGTTATTACTCCACTTGTAAGTGCCACCACCGGTAGCTTTAAGGGTTACACTGTCACCCTTGCAAATAGATTGATCGGTAGTAAGTGTAATGGCAGGTAACTGAGTAACAGTAATAGAAGCGGTGGTTGAATCTTTGCATCCGTTGGATACCACTACCGTATAGGTTGCATTAGCGGTTGGGCTCACCCTGATGGATTTAGTGGTGGCATTGTTGCTCCACTTATATGTTCCACCACCTGTGGCAGTAAGTGTAACGCTGTCGTTACGGCATATAGCCGTATCTGCAGGTGTTACATTAATAACAGGCAGTTGCTTAACTCGTATCACTATGGCTGTGTCAAAATTACACGTGGTGAATGTAATCGTAAGGCTATAGGTAGCACTTGCTGATGGCTTTTCCCAAATGCTACTCGCAGTTGAATTACCCGGGTTCCATAAATAACTTACCCCTCCCGATGCGGATAGGTTAACGCTATCACCTCTGCAAATGGTATCGATGGGGTTAATGGCTGTAACTGTGTGTGGTGGTATGGGTCTAACTACCAGTTTAATGGTTTGAGTATCTGAACAACCATGCGAATTAGTGCCGGTAACGGTATATGTGGTGGTGGTGGTGGGACTGGCATTGGTAGAAACGCAGCTAACACAGGACAGATAATTACCAGGCGCCCACGTATAGCTAACGGCCCCACTGCCGGTAAGTGTAGTTACACTACCCAGGCAAATGGTATCATGGGGCGGTATAATGGTTACAACCGGAACAGGATTGACATTTACTTTTATATAGCTGGTATCGATATAGCAGCCACTGTTAATGGCAACATAATATTGAGTTGTAATAATGGGTTTTACTTTGATGCTCGATGTGGTTTCACCTGTACTCCACACATAGCTTGCCCCTGCAGAAGGTGTTACAGAAAGAATGGTACTATCGCCATGGCAAATAGAATCGTTACTGCTTTTGGCTACGGGCCCGACTGAAAATTTGCTGATGAAGGAAGTTGCATCACTATTAAACTCTTTCACTGTATCATTACCAACTACCATTTTGGTAGGGATATCTAGTGATTGGTCAAATAGTACGCGTGAAAGGCTATCAAGGGCTATTCCATTTGAATAAGCAATTTCGTTTTGATTGGCTAATCCTGCACCGGCAAGTGCATTACCATTTGAGTCTAATTGCATAATATAAGCAAAAGGTGTACTTGGGCTGGCACCTGCACCCGGTACTGTAATGTTAACTTTGCCTACTGCAAAAGTATCGGAGCATACACCCGACCAATATACATTATCACAATGGTCTATGGCAACCGAAGATTCAACTATAACACAAACTTCGGCAGTAGATACAAACCTGCAGCAGGTGGCCCACAACGGATTGCCATTGTTATCATATTTAGCCAATAAGGAATTAGAGCATAAGCTTGCAGATGCATCATCCGTGATGGTAGATGGCCCTATAGTCATAGAAGAGTTTGTGAATTGTGAGGATATATAGATATGATTGCTTTTATCTACACAAATAGGGGTGGGCAAAAGATTGAGAGGGGTGAAGGCAGTTGGAATTAAAATAGCGCCTGTTTGGGCAGGTATATTAAGCACCCATATAAGGTTTCCCAGTGGGTCATATTTTGCAAGAAATACCTGCACTTCACCAGCTGCAGAAGAAATATCCGTTACTCCAAAAGTTGCGTCGCCATTAAAAAGTCCTCCAACATAAACATTGCCCTTACTATCCGTTGCAACGCAATTACCAATACTGGCAGATGATGAATTTTGCAGTACAGGGGCAGTGGCCCATAAAAGATTACCGTTTGCATCATATTTTACCAAAAACATATTGCGGTTAGCAGCTGTAAATGTATCGGTGCCAAAAATGATAGTGTCCTGGAAAAAGCCCGTAGCAAATACGTTGTTGTTTAGATCTGTAGCCACATAATTGCCCTGGTCAAGCGAATTAGCCAGGGAAGGACAATGTGCCCAAAGCGCATTGCCATTGGCATCATACTTAACTACAAAAGGGTCAAACGTTGCCCGGTTTGCATTCAGATGATAGGTTCCAAAAGCAATAGAGTCACTAAAAGAGCCTGTCTCAATTACACTGTTGTTCCTGTCTGTTGCTACAGCTGCTCCAACAGATGACACTGAATTGGAAAGGGCTAAGCCGTTTCTGGCCCATAAGGGATTACCGTTAGGGTCATATTTTACTAAAAAATCATTCTGGCTGCCCTTAAGGGTAAGGCTTATGTTGCCAAAAGCTGCTCTTGGTCCAAGGGTAAATGATCCGGTATAATAAGCATTATTCTTTCTGTCAACAGCATCGTATGCCGCAAATTCTCTTGCACTGTCAGCCTGTTTGGTCCATATCCAGTTTACCTGGGCTATAGACCTAAACGATAGTAGTGTAATGCATAATAAAGCAAGGTGCCTAATGGTCTTTATTTGCATATGCTAATGTTTGCCAATGTGCTTAAGTTGTTCAATCGGGTATACAAACCTACAAAGATTAATTTGAAAAAATTAATATAAGTGCATCATTTTATGATGCTAACCCTGCCTACATAGGTGTGGCTTTGAGAACGCTTATCCAATGCAATGATCTGGTATATGTAAACATCCTCTGATGCGGGGCCACCGTTTACAGATCCGTTCCAGGGTTGGCTTGTGCCGGTAGAATATATCCTGTTGCCCCATCTGTCAAAAATATACATGGTGTATGATAACATTCCGCTGCCCAATGGCCCGAAAGTTTCATCGTGGTTATCTCCATTGGGTGTAAAGGCATCCGGTATATATATATTGATATTTGGGCTTATTACTAAGCACTTGGTTACTGTATCTGAGCATCCTTTTGCATTTGTAACTACCAGGCTGGGGCAAAAGGTGCCTGTGTCACTGTAGTTGAATAAGGGATTAAAATAGCTTCCGGGGGCGCTTCCGGGATAATCAAAGTTCCATAACCAGGCTTTTATACCATAGGCATCCGTCGACTTATCTGTAAATGTAATGGCAGACTTAGATATGGTAGTGGGTTGTGGTGAAACGGAAAAATCAGCTACAGGACGACTATATAAACTTATAGTAGTAATGGCAGTATTAGAGCATCCGTTAGCACCCGTACCGGTTACCGTATAGGTTGTAATAGATGCAGGAGATACTACGGGATTTGCACATTGAATACAGCTAATACCGGTAGAAGGTGCCCATATATAACTCATTCCTCCATCCGCTACAAGTGTTATGCTGTCTCCGGGGCAAATACCGGCTGCGCCTGTAATGGCAATATCAGGAAGCGGTTTAACCGTGATGTTAAAAGTAGTGTCGGCACTGCAGTTACCCATAGAAACAGTTAACGTATATGTTGTGTTAGATGCGGGATTGAGTATTACCGGATCTGATGTGCTACCGTTGCTCCATTTGTATTTGTCTCCACCGCTTGCAGTAATGGTGGTCCCTGAGTTTTGACAAACAGAGGTGGTACCGCTAAGTTTGATACCAGGCGGTTGCACCACGTGCAATGTCTTAGTGAGTGTATCATTACCACAAGCGTTTGTAATTACCACCGAGAAAGTAGTATTTGTATTCGCTTTAACATAAACCTTAGGATTAGTAGAAGATAACGGTGCTAACCATTTGTAAGCGGAGTTGCTGCCTGCAGCAGTTATGCTAGTGCTGTCTGTTGGGCAAATACTATCCTCGGCAAGGGTAATAGAACTGGTAAATTTATAAAGTGATATTTTTTGAGTTTTAGTTGCCGAGCACCCCAGGCAGGTTAATTGTAAAGTATATGTTGTATTTACCGTAGGTTTAGCCCAAAAGATGTTCGATGCTACATTGCCGGGTGTCCATAAATAAGTGCATCCCCCATGGCCAGTAAGCTTTGCGCTATCTCCTTTACATATAGTATCATTGGCAGGTGTTGTGGTAATGCTTCCCACAGGTATAGGGCTTACTACTAATTTCATTTTTGCTGTGTCTGCACAACCATGGCTATCGGTACCAATCACTTTATAATTTGTTGTAACAATAGGGTTGGCAGTAACGGCAGCACAAGTTGAACACGATAGATTTGTTGTAGGAGACCAAACATAACTAACAGCTCCGTTAGCCGTCAATATAGCCGAGGCACCTACACATATAGTGTCTTTGGGTGGAGTTACTGTAACGGAAGGTAGTTGATTTACCTTAATAAGGACTGTTGTAAAGCCTTTACATCCCAACGCATCGGTACCGGTTACCGTATACGTGGTAGTAGCCGTAGGTGATGCCACAGGATTGGCACAATTGGTGCAGCTTAAGCCTGCTGCGGGTGTCCAGGTATATGTTGTTCCGCCGGATGCTGTAATGGTTACTCCCAGTCCAAGGCAAACACTATCAATATTGGCAGGTATTGTTGTTATAGACGGTGCAGTAGGATTTTTAATAGTTACAGACACCGGGAACAGGCAACCATTGTTGTCAGTTATAGAACAGGTATAGGTACCGGCCAGCAAGCCGGTATCGCTTTGGTTTGTTTCGCCGTTGCTCCATGCATAGGTGTAAGGATTTGCACCACCGCTGGGATTAGCAGTGATACTACCATTAACAGTGCAGGAGGGATTAGTAATTGCAATAGATGCAGCTAAGCCTAACTCGCCTGCTACTGTAACCACAGCCGTGTCCATACGGGGAGGGCATGATGCATCAGAAACGACAACAGTATAGAAACCTGCACAAAGATTAGTTATGTTTTGAGTTGTAGCCCCGTTGCTCCATTTATATGAATAAGGTGGTTGGCCATAGTTTACAGTTACCGATGCCTTGCCATCGCAGCTGCCACAAGTAGTGGGTACAGTTGCTGCACCTGTTAATATTACAGGTGATATAGGGGTGGTTAATTCGGTAACATAACCTTGTCCGCAAGCATACAAGGTGGTATTATGCAGTGCTATATCATATACAGTATCCGGTAATGGAAAACTGGTTATTAATGAAAGTGAAGAATTATAGACAACAATGGCAAGCAGGTTGCCTGCATAAATATCATCACTGTCATCTGCAGCTAATCCACCCGACCGACAGGGCGTAGTAGGTGATACCTGGATTGATGCATTTATAGCTCCGGTAGTTTTCTTTATTTGTTTAAGCG
>Ga0206879_1097_pt2 | contig 19264 bp, 19 predicted proteins | sample Alteio_BWOrgCont_5_FD_152897 | JGI IMG/M metagenome (GOLD analysis project Ga0206879, IMG submission 152897) | Enriched cells from forest soil in Barre Woods Harvard Forest LTER site, Petersham, Massachusetts, United States -... | ecosystem: Environmental > Terrestrial > Soil > Temperate forest > O... | reverse complement strand
GGGTGAAAAAGTTTATTCCAATAATTTCTCAACTTCTCAATTTGTAATTGATCTTAGCAATAACTCTAATGGGATTTACCTGTACAGAGTAACTTCAGAGAATGGAGCCAATATAGCAAATGGCAAGTTACAGATAGAGTAGTGGCACACTTTACTAACGTTTTAGTAAATTTGCCTGGTTAAACAGCCAAAACAGGCCATAAATGAAAAAGGTATTCTTCTTATTATTAGCACTCAGTTCTTCACTCTTCACTACTGCACAGTCATGGTCAGCCCTGGGTAGTGGTACAAATGGAGTTGTCTACGCCATTGATACTTTTAAGAATAATATGTATGCCGCGGGTGCTTTTGATTCGGCTGGTGGTGTATCTGCCAAGTATATAGCTAAATGGGATGGAAGCTCATGGTCAGCGCTAGGCATTGGCACAAATGATACTATTAAAGCATTAACTGTGTATAAGGGCAACCTTATAGTGGGCGGCTGTTTTACAAAAGCAGGTGGCGGTGCGGCTAGTCATATAGCTGTGTGGAACGGATCATCTTGGTCTCCTTTAGGTAACGGATTAAACGGTAATGTATATGCCTTAAAGGTATTTGGCAGTAATTTATATGCAGGTGGTGCATTTACCAATTCAGGTGGTACCGTAGTTAATTATATTGCAAAATGGAATGGTGTAACGTGGTCTGCATTGGCTAGTGGTTTAAGTGGTGCTGTGCTTAGCATGGATACTCTTAAATCTGCATTATATGCAGGAGGGGATTTTCTTGATGCCGGGGCATACACAGTAAAATACATAGCAAAGTGGGATGGCACATCCTGGTCATCACTTGTAACGGGTACCAATGCTAATGTTACAAACCTTATCTGTTACAATAGTCACATCATTGCGCTGGGTAATTTTACCAATGCAGGTGGTTTTTACTCTGTTAATATAGCTGAATGGGATGGTGCAAATTGGTCTGCTGTTAGTGTTGGTGGAGCTGATATTCAGGCTTCAACTCTGTATCAAAATGATCTCTATATAGGTGGTATAACCATGAATAAGTGGAACAGCACTACTTGGACGGCCCCGCTTGTAAGCACGTCAGATACAAATATGTCAGACACCATAGAGGCTTTATCTGTTTACAATGGTAATCTTTATGCAGGCGGTTTTTTTGATTCTGCCCAGGGCGTTCCTGCAAATCATATAGCTAAATGGTGCGATACATGTACTCCGCAAGCAATTAACGAATTAAAACAGAATACGAATCATATCATGGTTTATCCTAATCCGAGCAATGGGGTATTTACTTTTGAAGTTAAGAGTGAACAGCTAAGAGATAAGAGCACCCTGGAAGTATATAATATGCTTGGCGAAAAAGTTTATTCAAATGTTTTACATTCTGCATTTACCATTGTCGATTTGAGCAATAATGCAAAGGAAGTTTACCTATACAGGATAACTGCAAGCAAAGGAAACCTGGTTGCAAATGGTAAATTGCTAATAGAGTAGAAGCCTGCATAGAGATTGCTATTATAAATACCTAAGGAAAAAACTCCATCAAAAGGACCGCCACCTAATCCCGGGCTTATACCGGACCAAGTAGTGCCGTTCCACTGAACTATGTTTGATACAATCATGCCTCCCGCAATGTCAAATTCTCCACCTATAATAAGATTACCATTAAATATGCTTAGTGCATTTACATTACCACTGGTTCCATTACCAAGCGAATCCCATTTTATACCGTTCCACATGGCTATATTATTTGCTTTATGTCCTCCGGCCGAATCAAAAAGGCCTCCCACATAGAGATCACTATTATAAACGGCTAAAGCATACACATTCCCATTTACACCTGTTCCTAAGGTAGACCATGTGGTGCCATTCCATTGTGCTATATTATTAACTGCTACTCCTCCGGCATTACTATAATACCCACCTACGATAAGTTTACCCCCATATATTGTCATAGCACTTACAGTTCCGAAACTATGAATACCAGTACCCAGGCCAGACCATGTAGTGCCGTTCCATACTTCGATACCATTAGTATCAAATTGCCCGCCTGCAAAAAGCTTGCCCTGAAAAGTATCAATGGCAAAAACACCTTCACCAACCCCACCACTGGCATCTATACCTACACCCACAGAATCCCATTTGGTGCCGTTCCATTGTGCAATATATTTAGCCGGTTTTCCTCCGGCTGCAGTAAAATAGCCGCCTGCAATAAGGTTACCTCCATATTGTCCCAATGAGTATGCATCATCACTTAATCCTGTACCTATAGCACTCCAGGTTGAACCATTCCACTGAGCTACGTAATAAACATGTTGCCCGTTTACTGTATCAAAACCTCCGCTACAAATAAGATTACCATTATATACGGTCATAGCATCAACACCTGCCGCATTTACTCCGCTACCTAATGCTTGCCAGGATTGAGCGTTAATAGTACCGAGAGAGAGAACAAGAGCAAAGAATGCCAGGTATATTTTTTTCATTCAATGTAGTTTTGTAATAAGCAAAAACAAACTTACCACAAAAGACCCGCAAAAACAAATCATACCCTTTACATTTTTACCTCAACACGCTTAAGCCAGATTATCCATGCTTTTTTTATCTTTACAAAAATTTAAGCCCTCTTTATTTTGAAAGAAATATTACAATCAAAATATTCAAAATTTTTCCTGGCAGGATTATTGCTAAATATTTTGTGCGCATGGTTCAGCAGCGGATACTTTCATGCCGACGAGCATTTTCAGATACTGGAGTTCTGCAATTACAAACTGGGGCAACTACCTCGTGAATTTGCCCCCTGGGAACTTGTGGCCAAAGTAAGATCCACCTTATTACCCTGGATGGTATACTGGCTTACAGAAGCACTTGCCAGGATATATGTATACAGCCCCTTTGTGGTAGTATTCCTTTTGCGTTTATTTACGGGTATAGCCGCATGGTTCATCAGTTGCCGAATGTGTTTATTGCTCATACCTCAACTGAAAACATCCAAGGGAGAAAAGCTATTAGTGCTTATGAGCATGTTTCTTTGGTTCATCCCCTTTCTTAATGTACGTTTTTCGGCAGAAAACACCTCGGGGATCACATTTTTGTATGGGTCTTATTTTATTTTACAGGCACAATACAAAAACAACAAAAGCCTTATTCCTTATGTAATAGCCGGTCTTCTTTTTGGCCTATCCTGCTTTTTACGTGTTCAAATGCTATTTGCTGTAGCCGGCCTGCTGGCATGGTTATTACTCGTAAAAAAAACAGGATGGAAATACTTTTTCGTATTGTTCCTTTCTGCAATGATACCTGTAGGCATAAACTACATATTAGATTCCTTGTTTTACGGAACGCCCGTTTTTACCCCTTTCAATTATTTTTACACCAACATAGTTCAACACAAAGCCGAATTTTATGGTGTTAGCCCCTGGTGGTATTTTATCCCTACTTATTTAGAAAAAGCAGGGCCACCGCTAAGTGTATTCCTTCTTATTATGTTTATATGTGCTATTTATAAATATCCACGGCATCCCCTGGTGTGGATAGCACTCCCCTTTATTCTAATTCATTTTTTTTTATAAGCCATAAGGAGTGGAGGTTCCTCTTTCCAATTGTAACCATTTTTACTTATATATGTGCGCTGGGGCTCGATCATCTGCTGCAGAACAAGAACTATCTTAAGATACATAAATACGTTTACATTATTTCATGCATACAAGTATTACCTTTTCTTGCATACCGCACATTTGTTCCTGCTGAACCCACCGTAAACTACTCCAGATATCTTTACTATAATGCTAAAGGCAATCCACCTACTTTATTCATACTTCGCAATGCATCAGACTACAGTATGCTGGGGACCAATACCAGCTATTATAAAAACCCAGCGGTAATTTCAGTATCTATAAACAATTTTGAAGAGATGACAAATTACCTAGTAGCAAACAAAATGGATACGGCCTATTATATTGATAAAACCAAACCCGCATTTAACTATGATGTGCCGGGTTATAAAAAAACAGTTGCCTATTGCATCTATCCCAACTGGCTGCTAAACTGGAACATTAATAACTGGCGCAACAGAACACAGTTATGGATACTCTACCAGCTTACTAAAATAAAATAGGCTTCATATTTTTTATCTTTGCAAGGCGAAATCAAAGCATCTTCTTAAATCAATTGATTAATTGTTATGAATACCTCCAAAGAAAACAAGTTTAAAAAAAATCCGGTAAGGACATCCGTATTTCTAATACTCATATTAGTATTTGTATTAGGGCTATTGCTTAAAGTAGTAGATATTTACAAGGGTTATAAGTTCTATAAGGATTGGTACTACTATATGACCACCGAGAGATATATCAGGCTAAGAGAAAACGAACCACTTCAAAACAAAATAATACCGGCATCTGAAAACGAAAACAAGACAAAGCACAAAACAGTTTCATTTAGAACAGACAACAACGGATTCATCCTTTGTTCCAAGCCTTATTACAACAACCCTGACCTAAAGATATTTTTCATGGGAGGCTCTACTACTGCCTGCGTTGCCACAGATGAAGACAATCGCTTTCCGGGTTTAGTAGGCAGAGAGCTTGAGGATTCATTAAAGATGAAAGTTAACAGCTATAATGCAGGTGTAGTAGGCAATAACATATTCCACTCCCTGGATATATTACTGAATAAGGTAATACCTTATCACCCACAATACGTAGTATGTATGCATGTTGCAAACGACGCAGCTGTATTTTTTAAATTATGGAGCTTCGTATTGGAACAAAAGCCTTTCAAGGAGTTTACTTATGGATAGTATTACATTTTTAAGGCAAGTACCACCGGCTGGTAGATCTTTCTACCCAAATATTGCACGTGCTATTAGGATAAGACTTAACAAGATGCCTAAGGTAGAATTTCTGGATGCACAGCGCGTTAAGCTTGATTCTAACAATATCAGATCGTTTAAAGACGAATACAAAAAAGCGCTGATTACCTTTATACAGGTTTGCAGAACGTACAATATTCATCCGGTACTAATGACCGAGTTTGCAAAGTATGATGCAGGTGATCCTCCGCGCCCCGGTTATGCCATGGATATGCAAAACCTTGTTGACGCATTAAACTTAATAGTTAAACAAATAGCCGGGGAAATGAATGTAGACTTAATAGATATGGCTGAACACGTTAAAACAGATGCTAAGAAATATGTCTTTGACACCATGCACTTTAATGATACAGGTGCCGTGCATGTTTCAAAGGTTATTACCGAAAGTTTGCTACCCATCATACGAAAGAAGTAGCACTCTATCTACCAAGTGTTTTCCATATCCTTAGACGTGTACTTTTTATTCAGGTCTATATAGCTAGTAGTGAGGCTAACTTGTTTTTTAGCGCCTATCAGCCTTCTGAAAAGAGCCAGTGGAGTAAAGAAAACATAAAACACTACAAATAATATTCCCCTGGAGTTAACCAACCCAAATAGCTCAGAAAACTTGATCCATCCTAAAGCAATGATCCGTGTAAGGACTTTTGAAAGCAGAGCTACTAATAATATTACAAACCCAATAGTGAGTAAGTAGTTTGCCTTAAGAATATAGTACAAAAATATAAAGCCTGCTGCAATAGCAACAAGCGCTTCTAAGTTCTTTTCGTGTGATGACCCGTGTTTCATGCTTTAAAACAAGGTATAAATAAAGGGAGCAATGGCAGAGCTACCGCCTATAACCACCAGCACACCTATTAAAAGCAATACTATAATAATAGGTACCAGCCAGAACTTTTTACGTTCTTTTAAAAAATCCCAAAGGTCTTTTAATGTTTCCATGGATGCAAAATTAGTCTAAATATTTTGCCTTTTCAGTCTCCATTGTTTTAGGCCACGGAGGCTGTTTAGTCTTATCAAATATACTATTATTTACCACCAGGTAGTTCATCTCTGTACTCATAAAGCACCTGTAGGCGTCATCCGGGCTGCATACTATAGGTTCTCCGCGAACATTAAAACTAGTATTGATAAGAAGACCATAACCGGTGAGCTTTTTAAATTGATCTATAAGTGTCCAGTATTTTAAATTGGTTTCTTTATGCACCGTTTGTATACGTGCCGAAAAATCGAGGTGAGTTATAGCTGGTATGTCAGAACGCAAATAATACAATTTATCTTTCAGGGGTAGCTTCTCATAATTATCCGGTAATTTGTTCCTACGAGACTTTACTACATCAGCTACAAAAAGCATATAGGGTGATGGTGTAGCCAATTCAAAATATTTATCGCAATCCTCTGCCAATACAGAAGGCGCAAAGGGCCTGAAACTTTCGCGGTACTTTATCTTTTGGTTCAGGGTCATTTGCATCTCCCTGTTTCTGGGGTCGCCCAAAATGCTTCTGTTACCCAATGAACGGGGCCCCCACTCCATACGCCCTTGCATCCATCCTATAACGTTGCCTTCAGCAATTAAAGCTGCAACCGTTTTACATAGTTCCTCATCTACATTATAAGTTACCCCAACCGCTTTATATTTTTTTTAAGGAACGCATCACATCCTTTTCACTATAATCAGGTCCTATATAAGAACCCTTCATCAAATCGAGCCCTGTACACTTTAACTTAGGCTCATCGTAATATATATGATATGCGGCATAAGCTGCACCTAATGCACCACCTGCATCACCGGCAGCAGGCTGTATATATATGTTCTTAAATATATTACTCTTAAGCAATTTACCATTAGCCACACAATTTAAAGCCACACCACCTGCCATGCAAATGTTATCACTACCTGTTAATCTTTTTGCTTCAGCGGCCATCTTCAATACTATTGCCTCTGTAATATTTTGTATAGCCAATGCCAGGTTACAATGCTGTTGCGTCATTTCAGACTCAGGCGCGCGCTTGGAAAGGCCAAATAGCCTGGCCCATTTCTTTTCGTTAACCATTTTAAGTCCAGTTGCATAATCAAAATATTCCTGGTTAATAGATATGGAACCATCTTCAAAAACGGTAACCATATTCTCAAGAATAAGCGATTCATACTTTTTTACCTCTTCTGAACCATGCGCTCCATAGGGAGCCAGACCCATAAGCTTATATTCGCCCGAGTTAACTTTAAACCCGGCATAATAGGTAAAGGCTGAATACAATAGTCCTACAGAATCGGGAAAGCGAAGTTCTTTAAGATTGGTAAGGCTATTATCTTTTGCGTATAGTATAGAAGCCGTGGCCCATTCTCCCACTCCATCAATAGTTAAAATGGCAGCATCATCAAAAGGTGATGCGAAATAAGCGCTGGCAGCATGGGAAAGATGGTGTTCCGGGAAAAGCAATTTAACTTTCTTAAAATCAATTTCGCCAATGCTGCGAAACTCATCGCGTATCAGCTTTTTTATAAATAACTTCTCTTTCAGCCATACTGTCATAGATAAAAAGAAAGAAGCTATTCCTTTGGGAGCAAAACGGTAATAGGTTTCAAGCAATCTCTCAAACTTTAGCAAGGGCTTATCATAAAAAGCAATGCAATCTATTTGTTCAAGAGTATGCCCACTATATTCAAGGCAAAATTTTATAGCATTTACCGGGAAACGTTCATCATGTTTTTTACGGGAAAACCTCTCTTCATGGGCAGCAGCTATTATCTCACCATCTTCAATTAAAGCGGCGGCAGAATCGTGATAAAAAGCCGAAATACCCAATATTAACATAGAATGGTTTTGAGAAACCATGTAAAAATATAAAAGATATGTATAACATACCCTTTAACCTTATTCTACATAGAATACTAACTATTAAGAACACTTCACTCAATTAATTCCGCAGTTCACTCAATACCTTTAAATAATGCTTGTTCCTTTATTATGTTTGTACCATCAAATTATCACTCACTCTTTAAATCTTAATGATATGAAAACAAACTTACACATCCGCCAAAGCCTCAACATAGCAGGAGCAGCAATCGCATTGCTATTGTTTAGCAACACAAAGATGACAGCACAAACAACTCCAGCACCTGTTAGTGCCAATTTAAATATTGCAGACGTGAATGCTCTTATGTGGTCCGATGGTACTTCATTCTGGAATCCATCTACAAACAAGCCCCAATATGTAGTTCCTAAAACAGGTAATGCATGCAGTATTTTTACCGGTTCGTTATGGATAGGAGGCTTAGATGTGGGAGGAAAGCTGCATATGGCTGCTGAGACCTATAAACAAAATGGAGTAGACTTTTGGCCAGGCCCTATAATGAATACTGCCAGCTATTCACCTCACCAGGATTCATTATGGAATAAAATATGGAAGATAAACAAATCGACCATTGATAGCTTTAGAAGAGGACAATGTGTAGGGGTACCGGCATCCATAGCTAACTGGCCTGGTAATGGTGATTATACGATCGGTGAAGGACCTTATCTTGCTCCCTTTGTAGACTCTAACAAAAATGGTTATTACGATCCTTCAGGTGGTGATTACCCACTAATCCGTGGAGACCAGGCCCTTTATATGATATTTAACGATGACCGTGGAACCAAGCACACAGAAACAGGAGGAACTAAACTTGGAATTGAAGTACACTTGATGGCTTATGCCTATAATCAACCAACAGATACGGCTGTTTACCAAACCACATTCCTTCACTATGATATTTTTAACCGTTCGACAAATAACTATGACAGTGTATACCTCGGATACTTTTGCGATATGGACCTGGGCAATGGCGGCGATGACTATATAGGCAGCGATTCTGCCAGTGACTACTGGTATACTTATAATGGTGAGCCAACTGATCCCAATGGATCGGGCGCTTTTGCTTCTGAAGTCGGATATGGAGGCCCTGTCCCACCACCACCTGCTCAAAGTGTTGCGTACCTGTGCGATACCATGACACATTTTATATACTATGTTAACGATGGATCAGGAATGGGTAATCCGAAAAGTGCATTTGAATACTACGATTACATGAAGGGCGTTTGGGCCGACAGTAGCCAAATGACATACGGTGGCAATGGCTATCATAGTAGTGCATCGAAAACTAACTACATGTTTAGCGGAAACCCTGCCACAGGCACAGGCTGGTCAGAAGTATCAGCTGGTGATGCCATGGGAGATCGTAGAGGCTTAAGCAGTGCAGGCCCATTTAGATTTTTATCACACTCCAGCAGAACCCTGGATCTGGCCCTGGTATTTGCACGCGCTAAAACAGGCAATCAAAACACCAGCGTAACTGCTTTAGGTACTGCCATACAAGATGTAAGAAACTTTTATGCTACCCAGGGATATACATGCGATAAGACCCTTACAGGCATAAGTGAAATAAAACAAACAGCTGCAACAGCTACTTTTTATCCTAACCCTTTTAGCACCAGGGCTACCCTGTCGGTTAAAAGCGACAAAGAGCTTACCAATGCAGAGCTTAGTATATATGATATACTTGGCAGGGAGGTATATACCCCAGGATAACATACACAGCAATAACATAGCGGTAGAAAAAGGAAATATGCAAACAGGCATGTATTTCTATCGTTTATCAGAAGCAGGGCAATTATTGGTTGATGGTAAGTTTATTATTCAGTAAATAAACCTCATGCTCCCTTTTGGGCAATAAGCCGGCATATTGCCGGCTTATTGCTTTTATATAAGGCCTGCAGAAGCCACATAAAGCCTTAAAAAGCAGTTCACTCAATCATTCCCGCAGCTTACACAATACGTCTTTACAGGCAGGCATTTAGGTATTTACTTTGTATTGTAAAACAAACACATAAGATGAGACCCGAAACACTTAAAAATGTAAAGCTTATGAAAATGAAACTAGCTATATGTATCTCCATATTAATGCAGATACTGATCGGGGGAATTAAAACAGCAGCACAAAGCCATGGGCAACTATCCTATGCACATAAGACTCATTTTACCAGTAATATCCATCCACCTAAAACCTATCTTTTAGTACCTTTATTCCGCTAAATGCCAACACGCTTTAACATACTATATCAACCCCAAAGAATACAACAAGCTATTACAAGGCTTTGCTTGTATTTCTCGCTTGTTTTATTGCCGGCTATGGGGCAGGCACAAAAGCAGGAAACCACTTCCGGCCGTGCCATTGATTCATTACTCACTCTTGTTAAAACAGATAAGCAGGATACAAGCAAGGTAGCCCACCTGTGCCTGCTGAGCAAAGAGTATCGTATAAACGGTAATATAGATATAGCCCGTTCAGAAGCTGATGAAGCAGTAAAACTAGCGGAAAGACTTGGTAATAATGTATTCATTGGTAAAGCCTATAACAATATAGCATCCGTTTACTACTATTTGGGTGTATACCCTGATGCTCTTTCTAATTATTTAGAAGCATTAAAGATGTTCGAAAAAGAAAAGAACAGCGAAGGTATTTCGGTTGCCAATATAGGTATTGGTAATGTGTACAGGGATAAAGTCGATTATGCAAATGCACTTAAAAATTATTTTGCAGCCCTGGATATAGATACACGCAGCAATCGCAGGCGTAGCATGTCGGTATGCTATAATGATATAGGTATAGTATACTGGAATATGAAAGACTATAAACAGGCATTAGGCTTTTACCTTAAGGCCCTGGAAATAGATCAGCAGCTAAACAACAAAGACGACATTGCTACTGACCTTACCAACACAGGCAATGTATATAGCCAGAATGGGGACACTGCCAAAGCATTAGACAATTACAAAAAAGCTCTGGGTCTATTTGCCCTATCAGGAAATAAGCCCGGAATTGCCATACTAACGGGCAACATAGGCGAAATATCCTTTAAACAAAAAAAGTTTAAGGACGCTGAAAAATACCTGATCGCATCCGTTAACATAGCCAGAAGCATTAATGACCTTAAAGAGCAGGAATACGATTATCTTACACTTAGCAGCTTATATGCGCTTACATCCAGCTGGCAAAAAGCATATGTGTATCATGCTATATATGCATCTATCCGGGATAGCATAACACATTTGGATGATACTAAAAAGATGGTGTCCGAGGCTATGACCTATGAGTTCCAGAAAAAGGAGCTTGCTATAAAATCAGAACAGGAAAAAAAGGATTTGATGGCAAAGGCCGAAATAAAAAGATCGAGAGTGCTCTTATTGCTCTTTATCGTTCTTGCTCTATTTGCCTTGCTGGCAGCCTTATTTATACTCCGTTCGTTAAAAGCTGCCCGCAGAGAAAAGCTTATTGCCGAACAACAAAAATCAATGATGGAGTTAAAAGCCCTGAGAGCACAAATGAACCCTCACTTTATATTTAATGCGATCAACTCCATCCAGCATTTTATATTAAAAAATGATTCTGACGAGGCACAAAAACACTTGAATAAATTTGCTAAACTTATTCGTAAAGTACTTGAGAATTCTAAAAAAGAAACTATTCCCCTATCAGAAGAAGTACAGATGTTGCAGCTTTACACAGAACTGGAAGCAGTACGCTTTTCGTCCAAATTCAATTATAAATTTGTAGTGAATGAAGAACTTAACGCCGCCAGCATAATGCTGCCGCCACTACTTATACAGCCCTTTGTAGAGAACGCCATATGGCATGGCCTTATGCACATGAAAGAAAAACAAGGCGAACTTATTGTTACCTTTGACAAAGAAAACAATATGCTTAAGTGTACCATAGATGATAACGGCATTGGTCGCAAACGCTCACAGGAAATGAGAGATGCAGCCCGCCACGAACCGATGGGATTATCTATAACGCACGAACGAGTACAAATACTTAACGAAGTGTATAAAATAAGTATAAGGGTAACCGTAATAGATAAAGTAAACACCGACGGAAGCTCAAGCGGAACAAGAGTAGAAATAACTATACCTTTGAACCTAAACAGCAACATCCATGCTTAAAGCTATTATTGTAGATGATGAGGAAGCTGGTGTTGAATCGCTTCAGATACTGCTTAAAAAGAATTGTCCTACGGTTCAGGTTATAGCTACTGCCAATTCTGTTAGCGAGGCAGAAGAGAAACTGGCTACTGCTTCTCCTGATGTTATATTCCTGGATATTGCCATGCCCTTTGCTAACGGTTTTGAATTATTAAAAAAGGTAAAGAACAAAAACTTTTCGGTAGTGTTTACTACTGCCTATAATGAATACGCTGTAAAAGCCATAAAACATAATGCCCTCGATTACCTATTAAAACCAATTGACTCAGACGAACTGGTAGAGGCGGTAAAAAAGTGTGAAGAGAAAAAGGACAGCGGATCACCGGATATTAAAAAGATAGAAAAACCTGATCGCTTCTCTTTCACAAGGGCAAAAGGTATCCAAAATACCTGTACCTACCCTGGAAGAGATTGTGTATGTAGATGCGGACTCTATCCTTCGCCTGGAGGCAGATTCAAACTATACTCATATTTACCTTGCTGATAAACAAAAGCTTACCTCATCTAAAACCATGAAGGATTATGAACAGATGCTGAGCGGCCCAAAATTCTTCAGGGTACACAAAACGCATATCATAAACCTGAGCTTTGTACGCAAATACATAAAGGGCGAAGGTGGTTATGTGGTAATGGCAGATGGGTCGTCGGTAGAGGTATCACGCCAAAAGAAAGCAGAACTACTAGCGTTGCTTACGCCAAATAACTAAATAGATTGGGCTAAAGCCCATTCTCATAATGCATATGCAATCCACAAGGTAAACCTTGTGGCAATTGTTTCTACCTAATAGTTAAGCCAAATGACTTTCGTAATCTTTCACTTTCCAGGATAGTTCAGTCTTACCTTTTTCTATGGTAAAGCCTTCCTTTTCAAGAAGCACTGCATGGTGCTTAACACCACCCGGATATTTGGGATTTAACTTACCACCTTCTTTAAGTACGCGCCAGTAAGGTGTAATATTCTTTATTCCGTCTACTCTATCTTCTTCGGCAGCACCTGCACTTATCCAAACAAAAATGCCTGTGGTTATAGGGCAGGTAGTATCGGTATTGTATTCAGCCGCAAACTTTTCGCGTATATCGTTAATAGTAGTAAGCTTACCCTTGTGCAGCTTTTTTATATGATCATTTATAATGTGGGGAGTAAGTATAACCATCTTACCGTGGCCCAGGGTTCTGGCCCAATCGGCAGGTATATCAACGATCTTGACCTTTTTACCTGTCTCCAGCTTTTCGTGCCAGGTTTTCTTTTTGACTGATTTCTTTGCTACAGATACCATGCTGCTAATGTACTTATTTTACAGCAATGTCCACATCTCTTTTAACGTGCGAATTAACCTGGTCTTTATCATAGGCTGTAAACATACCTATCCATAGTATCCTGGACCACCTAAAAGTGATTGGGAATACTGCAATAATAGACGCTATTATAATCGACAGGATGATGGCTGATGACAAATTCCACCATAGTGTATTCAAAGCAAAGAGTACTATGAACAAACCTACCTGTAGTGCATACGATACAAACATAGCTCCATAAAAATAGCCCGTCTCGCGCTCATACTTTAGCCCGCATGAGGGACAATGTATATTCATTTTTACTCCGTTATGAAAACTGTAAGGATTGTTATTTTCAAAAACCTTACCCTTGTGACACCTGGGGCACTTATTGGCCACCGTTGCATAAAGAACATCTTTAATAGCCATATTATTGAGTTTTATGCAGTAAAGCTACTGTAAGAAATGGAAAAAATCAGTAACATCTATCAATGAATGATATGATTTAAATCAGCTCCTTGAATAATGAATATCGAACAAGGAATTATGAACAACTCGTAATTCCTAATTCGTAATTTTTAATTGATTTAAGAAGGTATTGGTGGAGGAGCTGCTCCAAACAAACCAGCCAATTCAGGTATTTGTCCTGCTGCTATCCATCCTCCCATTCCCTGTTTCCAGGCGAGTGTTTCGCGGGTAATAGAATTAGATTGTATAAGCTGTGCCAATTGTTGTTCGTTCAATGCACCTGAGTCTTTACCTTGCACTACTACGTGAAAAGCTATAGCACCAGGAACCGGAGGAGGTCCACCTTGCGGTTGTTGTTGCTGTTGTTGCATACTTTGGCCCATTACATTAGCCATCATATTGCCCATACCTACACCCATACCAAGGCCCATACCGGCACCCGACATAGCATTACCAGGGTTTTGTGCAAGGTCTTCAATAGCTTTGGCTGCCTTCATTTGGGTGAACTTAGCCATGTCTATTTTGTTAAGCCTGCTGTATTCGAATATTTCTTTTTTGTAAGTCTTCCGGCAGAGAAACGTTCTCTACTATAAACTGCTTAAGTTCCAGTCCATAATCTTTTACCACCTCTGTAAGGGTTTGCATAGCAAATGCAGAAAGTTCTTCCAGGTTGGCAGACATTTTATCTACGCCCAGGTTACTCTTAGCAAGTGCATTGGTAAATTTAGATACCAGGTTGCTGCGTATTTGTTCGTTAATGCCTTCTGTGCTGAATGTACCTTCGGTTCCGGCAATCTGTTCAATAAACTTTTGCCCGTCGTTTACTTTATAAGCGAATGTGCCAAAAGCTCTGATAGTAACCATCCCGAAGTTAGGATCGTTGAGCATGATAGGATTTTTGGTTCCCCACTTTTGTGCTGTAAATTGCTTTGAGCTAACAAAATAAACCTCTGCCTTAAACGGACTATTGAAGCCATATTTCCAACCACGCAGGGTAGATAATACAGGCAAGTTCTGTGTTTCGAGTGTATAGGTTCCGGGTTGAAATGTATCTGCAACCTTACCTTCGTTAATGAATACCGCTATCTGCGATGGGCGCACCACCAGCTTGGCACCATTCTTAATTTCATTTTGCCAGCGCGGAAAACGCCAAACTAATGTATCGTTTGTATCATCGAGCCACTCGATGATATCAATTAACTCATGCGAAACTTTATCAAATAATCCCATACTGTATGATTTTACATGGTCAAATGTAAACAAAAAACAACACCAACACTTAGGCTTTTATGGGCACTGCGTAGCACCGAAAGCTGTAGTTGGCATTATTGTACTAGGCGGGTAATTCCTCAACCGGGCCCAATACGCAGAAAAATTGGTGGATGATGGACCAGTATAATCTGCATCTCCTAACGCAAAATAAAGGCTGCCTGTTGGAGAATATGTGGTATTACCTGTAGCTACTTTAGCGTAGTTTAAATACATAAAATTAGCCGAACCCGTATAGTATATACTAAAGACATAATATGTTCCTACAGTAGGATTGGTTTGGTATTCGTTATAATCGGCATACGGAGCACCACCAATTGTCGTATTGGACTGTAACCAAGAATATTCAATAAGAGCAGATCTTCCATTTCCAAAGCCAACATAGCTGGTTGTTGGAGTAGTACCGTTATCATCTTCTATTTGTTGTCCTTCTGCGGTAGCTGTATTAGAAATGAGCGCCGGCATATAAGAACGGCTTGCACTAGATGGAGCACTAGCCTTTGCATACGTTTCAGCAATTACAGATGGAGCATAAGAAGAAACAGAAGTAATAACATTTGTTGAGTTAGCACTACCCACGCTGGTTATAGTAATTCCGTTATTTACAACAAGGGTACCGGCACCAAATGAATAACTGGTCCAGTTTGCAGATAAACTGCTGCCAGGAAAACCATCGTAAAAAGTGAATACTTGTGCTCCATTATCATACTGTCCGTAGGTACCGGATAATTGAGGTGCTTCTCCTGTAAAGCTTGCAGTAGATGTCATTATTGTAGATGCCATAAAGTTCATGTATACAGTAATATTTCCACCAGCAGGAATAGTACTACCAGCCAGGTTAACCCAATATACTGTACTAGTTGAAGCACTGCTTGCACCACTTTCTATCCATGCGTAGTATATGGTACCTGTACCACCCGCCAAAGAACTGAATTCTACATTATTCAAACCTGCATTTTCATAAGCACTATAGGTTGAACTGTTTACAGTTATCATTTGCTGGAAGTTAGATGGCGTAGGAGTAGCCTGGCTATTCGTAAGTGTTATAGGCACACTTATAACTTCTGTTATTGCCAGCGAGCCTGCATTACTTACTCCGCAACTGTTAACTGCATTACAGCTAATATTTCCGGCCACACTACCGTATGTAACATTGATTGATGTAGTTCCCTGCCCCGATGTAATAGTTGTTCCGCTTGGTACTGTCCAGGTATAGCTTAAGGCTCCAGGTATAGCGGTAATAGAATATGCTCCTGTTCCTGCAGGACAATATGTAGCAGGGCCTGTAACAACAGGTGTTGCCGGAACGCCTGTGCAGCCGCAAGCCATAGCCTGCCAGCCTGTACCGTTATAAAACATAAAGCAACCGGAGGTTGTATTGTAATACATTAAACTAGTTGCCGTTCCTGCAGGATTAGCTGGCATGCGTGGTATTAGTATACCTTGTGTGGTAGATGTAACATCCAATGCTGATCCTACATTTGGAGTTGCAATACCTATACCTACCTGCCCCGATACTGTTAACCCATTAGCAGGGGCTGCTGTAACACCTGCATAGGTTCCTATCGTTGCATTCCCATTTACATCTAAACTGCTCTTGGGGTTTGTCTCTGCTATACCTACATTGCCTCCATTCGGATTTAATGCCATCAGGTATTTACTACTCAAGTCGGTTTTATTGGTTGCCTGTATCCATGCAAATGATGGACTTGGATTGGGGGCCACATTCATCCCAAAATCCATTACCTCACCGAATCCTCCCAGTGCCTCTGTCGATGGTTCTAATCTGAATATACCGTTTTGCGTTGTTCCGCTGGTAGCAGGTATTCCTTTGTTCCAGTTACCTGCACCGCCTGCTATTCCTGTTGTAGCTTCCAATCTTTGTAATGGTCCGGGTTCGTTTACGCCTACATTACCATTGGCTTCAACTATTCTCATATTCTCTGTACCATCGGTTTTAAACACCAGGTCATTTGCATCCGTTGTTCCTACAAAATTGGTTCCGGGGGTCGTGGTTGCATTACCAACCAATAACCAGCTTGAACCTCCCGCTCCTGCACCCATCTGGGTCCATGTAGGTGATCCGGGTGTGTTTGAATTATAATAATATCCTGGCGTAACTCCACCTCCTGTTGCTGTATTATACACCATTAAACTGGTTGCAGGAAGCAGGATCGTACTGTTATCATGTATCCCCGTAAGCGCTACATTGGGTATTAGTAATCCTTTACTTGTTCCTGCTCCCCATGGATTACCTGAATTTAAATCCAGTATCGACGATGCATCAGGCGTTGTACCCGTTTTATTTACTCCTACGTTTTGCGCTTGTGTTAATCCCAAAGAAAAACTTAAAACCACACTTAACAACAGTTTGCTATTCATATTTTTCATCTTCAATCTATTTTGTATTTTATACTTAAAATTCAATTTATACATCTAAAAATTAGTAACAACCATAAGAACCAACAGTAGCTGTTGGCAAGAGACCACTTGGTGGATATGGCCTTATCCTGAACCATTGATATGTGGCGGTTCCACCCGAGAGGCCTAGGCCTACTTCAGAACCAGGAGCTATGGCACCGATAGTTGAACCGGTACCTGTAAGCGATGAAAAATTACCATAGCTAACCTGCAACACAGGTGCATTGATCATCCAGAAAGAAAACACATAATACGTACTAACAGATGGGGAGCAATTAGACAAAGTGGAATTAGTGGTGGGGTTACTTGTACAACTTCCTCCATATCCAAACCCAAAACCCGCGCCCGATGGTCCGTCTAATTGAGCATCCACTCCATCCGTTCCGGTATTTACTCCATTACCATTTGTTCCGCTTGTATTTATACAAATACCATTACTGGAAAATGTTGTTCCAGAACAATATGTTTCCGCAATATTATTAAGCGCACTAGTGAATGTATTGGTATAAATTCCGATCCAATTATGGGGATTTACCCAAGTAATTTGAAGATTATTGTTAAGCGTTACCGTATTTGTAGCGGTATTGGTCCATTTGGCAGCCAGCGCGCCAAGGCCAACACCCGCAAAATTATCATAAAAGCCAGGGAATACTAAAATCCCATTATCATATTGTCCGTAAACACCTGTCCATTGCGGGGCCATACCTGTAAGGCTTGCAGTAGATGTCATTACAGGTGCTGCCATAAAGTTCATATATATGGTTACGCTTCCACCGGCAGGAATTGTAGTAGCACCCAGGTTAACCCAGACAACAGCACTCGAAGATGAAGATGTAGGAGTGGTTTCTGTAGATGTAACTGCGGTTGGAGCAAAGCCACTTTCTATCCATGCATATAAAGGAGTACCCGTTCCCTGAGCTCCGGTAGTAAATTCCACATTATTTAAACTTGCATTAAGTGCAGGTGATGCGGTAGCATACGCCGAATTGGTAAAATCGACAATTATTTTCACAGGAAGATTTGCTGATGTTGCAGAACCTGCACTATTGGTAATTGTAATAGGTACCGAACCTAATTCTAATAATGATAACGTACCTACATTGCTTGTACCGCAGGTGCTGGTTGCAGTACATGTAATATTTCCGGCTACACTACCGTATGTAACATTGATTGATGTAGTTCCTTGCCCTGATGTAATTACTGTTCCTGTCGGTACTGTCCATGTGTAATATAAAACTCCTGTTATGGGAGTAACCGAATAGCTTCCCGTTCCTGCAGGACAAAAAGTACCAGGTCCTGCAATAACAGGTGTAGATGGAGCACCTGTGCAACCACACGATATGGGCTGCCAGTTGGTACCATTATAAAACATAAAACAATTGGATATAGTATTATAATACAGTAAGCTAGTTGCCGTTCCTGCAGGATTAGCTGGCATGCGTGGTATTAGTATACCTTGTGTGGTAGATGTAACATCCAATGCTGATCCTACATTTGGAGTTGCAATACCTATACCTACCTGCCCCGATACTGTTAACCCATTAGCAGGGGCTGCTGTAACACCTGCATAGGTTCCTATCGTTGCATTCCCATTTACATCTAAACTGCTCTTGGGGTTTGTCTCTGCTATACCTACATTGCCTCCATTCGGATTTAATGCCATCAGGTATTTACTACTCAAGTCGGTTTTATTGGTTGCCTGTATCCATGCAAATGATGGACTTGGATTGGGGGCCACATTCATCCCAAAATCCATTACCTCACCGAATCCTCCCAGTGCCTCTGTCGATGGTTCTAATCTGAATATACCGTTTTGCGTTGTTCCGCTGGTAGCAGGTATTCCTTTGTTCCAGTTACCTGCACCGCCTGCTATTCCTGTTGTAGCTTCCAATCTTTGTAATGGTCCGGGTTCGTTTACGCCTACATTACCATTGGC
>Ga0206879_1102_pt1 | contig 19280 bp, 10 predicted proteins | sample Alteio_BWOrgCont_5_FD_152897 | JGI IMG/M metagenome (GOLD analysis project Ga0206879, IMG submission 152897) | Enriched cells from forest soil in Barre Woods Harvard Forest LTER site, Petersham, Massachusetts, United States -... | ecosystem: Environmental > Terrestrial > Soil > Temperate forest > O... | reverse complement strand
CAAAGCTCATCCTGGATCAGGTAATAATTGGCCACATACAAATCCAGGTTTCCGTCGTTATCGTAATCGCAAAAGCTCGATCCCCGGCTGTGATGGTATTTCGAAGTCGGAAACGTATAATCCGCATTCCGGAACCCGTTTTTCTTGTTGTTGTAAAAAAAGTGATTGGGCAGAGGATTCGGATAACCGTTCCACAACTGACCCACAAACATATCAGGGTACTTGTCGTTATTCAGATCGGCAAAATTCATACTGGAGATCATAATGAAATTGGTATCCAGGTTGAGGGGTTGTGTGGTAAACCCCCCGCCCTTGCCATTGTTCAGAAAAAGATAACTGTTGGTACCGGTCACAACAACAACATCCAGGAAACCGTCGTTATTCATGTCTACGAACATATTCGTCGGCTCGAACAGCTGGCTCACTGTAGTCATTCCTGAAGCAGCCGTAACATCTGTAAAGGTCCCGTTACCGTTATTGTGGTAAAGGTTTCCGGTTACCAGAAGATCCTGATAACCATCGTTGTCGTAATCTCCCCAGGCCACTGACCAGTTAGACAAGGTATCAATAATTCCTGCTGCTGCTGTTACATCCTGAAAATAATTCGGAGACATGGTGATCGAATCGCTCATAATAACTTCGATATAGCGGCTATAGGCATCTGCAATAGTGTCGCCGGGCAATGTGTAATTTTTAAAGGCACATGGAGGCTGGATGAGTGCCCCATCGTAATAATAGCCACCCGTACTCGAACTGCAACGGGCCGTCTTCACCAGATTGTCACCGCCTATCTGTATGGTCGAATTCACAGCTACACTGTCAAAGACCAGCCAGAATTGATTATCATCCAGCCATACCGGATTGGGAAAATTGTACGTATACGTCTGTATGCCCGCCTTTGTTTTTTTCAAAGAGATCGAAGGGACTTTTGGAAGAAACAACTGTGGAAAATCCACTCCGCCTTCCTGACCCAGAACCTGCATCTTGATGGTACCGGTATCTCCTCCCCAATGAATAATAAGCGATTTCAGATATCCGGGAGCCTGCAGGTCCCAGCGGCAATATTGAACGGTATTATTCGGATTGTTCGTGTCATTGGGAACCATGTTAAACGGATAATAGATATAATAAATACCGCTGGGAACATTGTACAACCGAAGCGTATCGTTGGTTTGGCTTTTAGAAATCAGGGTCGCAGAAACAAAAACCAGAAGCAGCAGGGAGTGTTTTTTAAAAAGTAAATAGTTTGCTATCATGTGTGTAGGTATAACAAATAGGTGTCTGTATAAAAGGTATTCGGATTTGCGATTCAAATATAAGAAACTCTTTAAAACCGGCCTATGTAAAAATCAATGATCCGTTTTTGAAGCATCAGAGCCACATCTGCCTGGATTTTATTTTCCCTGGCCTGAAGCAGATTAAGCTGGGCATTGACCAGTTCTATGAAATCTGAAGAACCCAGCTGGTAACGTCCGTTAATGATATCGTAGGCGCTTTGGGCAGCAACAATCCCTTTGTCTGCAGCCTGTATCTGTTCAAGTGAAGCCCGGTAATCGCCCATGGCCTGCTTGATGTCGGTTTTGATCTGTATCTGCAGATTTTCGTAATCAATGCGGGTATTGTCCATAAGAATCTTTCCGGCACTGACCGAAGATTTGGTGTACCACTTATCAAATATATACCAGCTTGCGTTGAGTCCTGCCATTCCATACAATTGTCCGAGCTGGGTTCCGTAACCTTGCTGGGAAGGCGGCAATGCATACTGATCGTTTACATAAAGCTGGTAATAAATGCCCCCTTCTGAATAGAGTCCATACGTGAGTGAAAGTTTAGGCAGGTAACCGCTGCGAAATTTCTCGATGTTCCATACGGCCATGTCCAGGCTGTATTTTTCAGCCAGCAAGTCGCTGCGCCTCACAAGCGCAGTGTCGATCAGTTGCTGTTCGTTGTCATAGCTTCCGGCCAGCGGATCATCATTCAGCGGCAATTCGGCCAGCTCATACTTTTCAGCATCGGCAATCCTGAGTTTTTTGAACAGATTTATTTTATCGGTTCGCATCCGGGTCTGCGCATTAATCAGGAATAGTTTGTCTGCACTGGTTTCGGCCTCCTGCTGATACAAATCTGATTTTACCTTCCGTCCGATCTCCGTCAGCTCCCTGAGCTGATCTTCCCGCTTCAGAGACGTTGACAGATTTTCTTTGCCGTACTCCACAATCTTCCGGTCCAGCATAACCTGGAGGTAGCTTTGGGTAACATCAAAACTGATTTGCTGAATCGCACGTTGCAGGCTCATCTGCTGTCCTGATTTTTCAAGTAAAGCCGCCTTCAGGGAAGCTTTGTCATACAACCCGTTGAAAATATTAATACTGCTCACCAATTGATAATTGTACCCTGTTTTGTTCCCGTCAACAATGGTCGGCGTGCTGGTCACATACAGATTCTTCCCCGAAGTGTAATTGTATCCGGCCCCCAGATTCAGGTCAGGTAAAAACTGACCGTAGCTCCGGAGTACATCCGTTCCCGCTGAAGCCACAGCATTGTTCCCTTTCAGAAATTCTGTGGATTGGGTCGCAGCAAGCTTAAGGCAATCGTCCAGGGTCATTTTCTTTATCGAGTCCTGGGCGTAAGTAACATTGCAAATAAGGAACATACAACATATAGCGATTAGCGAACCGGCCGGCCGGCAGGCAGGTAGCCCATTAGCCATTAGGGAGAACTCTGTTCTGTGTTTTGCTGTTGTTTTACTCATTTTCTGTTTTCAATCACATCTAATCGCTAATCGCTGACTACTGAACGACCCTTACTTTTTGCCCCTCCACAACACTCTCCCCGAGATTCAAGGCCACTTTCTCCCCTTCTTTCAGTCCTGAAGTAACCATAAGCTTTATGCCGTTGTTTTCTGAAATTGAAATCCCCCGGTAATGTACTTTGCTGCTATCGTTAACAACCGCAACAAAATAGTTGGTACTCCTTACAACCAGGGCTTCGGACGGCACGCTAAGCCTGGAGGTACCCGGTATCTGAACGTGAACCTGAACATAGCTTCCGGGAATAATACTGTCTTTACGGTTGTCCAGGTCAATCTCGACGGTCATCATCCGCGTATGCGTATCCAGCTCTGCAGTACTTCTGGTGACAACGGCATTCATTCTGAATTTAGGGTTTTCAGGCAGTGTAATAGTTACCGGATAACCGGGCTTAACAAAACCGGCATCTTTTTGTTCTACATAGATATAGGTACGGATTTTGTCCAGTTGGGAAAGCGTTACCACAGGCTGGGAACTGGTCTGTGAATTGGAGGCATTCTGGATCAGGGTTCCGGCATCCACAAAACGGGCTGTAATGGTTCCGTTGAAAGGGGCGAGAACATTTTTATACTGTTGCTGCTCGGTCAGGGACTTTACATTCGCTTCCCCCATCCGCACATCCGTCTCCGTCTTTTCTTTATCTTCTTTTGAAATGTAATCCTTGCTGAGCAGGGATTCATCGCGCTTCAAAATAGTTTTTTTGTTTTCAAGATCAGCTTCTGCGGACTTCAGCTGCTGATCGATTTCAGGGCTGGTCAGACTGGCAAGCAATTGGCCCGCTGCCACCTTGTCCCCTTTGTCAACAACTATCTTATCAATGTAACCGCTGATCCGGGCATACAGCGAAACGTTCTGAAAAGGCACCGTTTCACCGACATAGGTCAGCTCTTTGCCCCCAGCAGTCTGCTCAACCTGAGCAACTTTTACAGTAGGACCTTCAGCAAGAGCGCGTTCACGCGCTTTTGCTTCCTGTTCCAGATTTTTTTTCTTACCTGTATACAACAGAAAAACGCCGATTCCTACGATCAGCAGCAAAAGGACACTCCCGGTTATCAGCCGGCCTTTGGGATTTGGATGTGTTGAAGTGTTCATAGTTTTCATTTTTATCCGGCCAGTTCTCCGGCCTCCTCTTTAAACTTTGCATCCAGCAGCTGTGCAGTAGGAGGCTTTTTCCGGAGTGCTGCATAAACCAGGGGAACAACAAACAGTGTTACAACGGTAGCCATGAGCAAGCCTCCGATCACCGCCCGGCCCAGAGGAGCGTTTTGTTCGCCCCCTTCTCCCCCGCCGAGTGCCATTGGAATCATACCCAGAATCATCGCCAGAGCTGTCATCAATACAGGTCGCAAACGGGTCTTGCCCGCTTCCAGGGCCGCATCAAAAGCGCTTAGTTTCGAATCGTTTCGTACATCATTTGCAAAATTCACCATCAGGATAGAATTCGAAACGGCTATCCCGACAGCAACAATGGTACCCATCAGCGAAACCACATTGACCGTTGTTCCGGTGAGTGTCAGCATCCAGAGCACGCCTGAAAGAGCTCCCGGAACGGCCACCATAATAATAAACGGATCCAGCCAGCTTTGAAACAAAACAACCATCAACAGGTAAACAAGAACCATAGCCAGTATAATGCCCAGGCCCAGGGTACCGAACGAATGAGTCATCACCTCATTTTGTCCTCTGAGTTTTATTCTCATTCCTTTAGGCAACTCGCCCAATGCATTTATTTTTTTTTGTATGTCCGAAGCAACCGAACCCAGATCCCGGCCTTCGATATTCGCATTCACATCCATAATGCGCTGTACTGTGTAATGATTGATAATGTTAAACTGGCTCCGGGAACTGATGTCAGAAACATTTCCCAGCGTCTGAGACTGCGTCAGAGGAAGGTCTGTCGGATTCTGAACAGTCGTGTTCTGCAAAGGTCCGTTCCCGGGTGTCATGGAAGTCGCCAGAATTTTCTGAACCGAATTAAGGTCCTCCAGTGGAGTCTTCACCGCCACTACATAGTTTACATTGTTCGCCGGATTCAGGTAATAATTCGATCCCACCAATGCACTTGAAGATAATGAAATCAGCATGTTATTGGCAATCGATTGCTGGGTAAGGTTCATCCGGGCAGCCAATACGCGATCCACATCCAGTTTAAATTCCGGATAATCCAGTACCTGCTTAATGTTCACATCTTCCGTACCTGGAATCTTTTTCATTTCCGTTACCAGCCGCCTGGCGTATTCATACGATTTAACGTAATCAGCGCACTCGATCTGCACATCAATGGGCGAAGGAAGCCCGAAATTTAAAACCTGGCTCACGATATCCGCACTCTGAAAATAAACCGAACACCCCGGAAAATGAGTGTTCAGGTCTTCCCTTATTTTTTTCATATACCCTGTGGTGGGCTGATGGCCCGGCTTCAGAGAAACAAGAATTTCGGCATCCATACCACTGGCATTGTCGGTATTTACAAATCCCAGGTTATAGAATGAAGGTACCCCGATCATATCGTTAACAGTCTCCAGTTCCCCGGCCGGAATAATTTTCTGAATGCGTTTCTCAGCCTGATCAACCAGACTTTCAGTTTCTTCAATCCGGGTACCGGATGGCGCCCTGAAATGAAGTTTCATCATTCCACTGTCTGTGACGGGAAAAAAATCGGTTCCTACAATACTGAAAAGTGAAAATGAGGCGACAAGTAAAATTCCCGCAACACTCAGAATCAGTTTGCTGTTCATCAGAAAACTGCGAAGGATGCGACCGTAGCCTTCCCTGAATTTGTCAAATGCCCTGTCCCGGAAGGCATTAAAACCAGTGGTATGATCCAGTTTTTCTTTATCCATAAGGATGCGGGACAAAATAATAACCAGCGTCCGGGATAAAATATACGAAGTGATCATCGCTATCACGACTGCCCATGCCATAGAGGTAAAGAGATAACGGGAAGGACCGGTGAGCAGCACAACAGGAAAAAACACAATGCAGATCGAAAGTGTAGCGGCCAGTGCAGGCACGGCAATCTGCTCGGCACTGGTTAATATCGCTATAGTCAGAGGTTTTCCAAGCATCCGGTTGCGGTGAATATTTTCCACCTCCACCGTTGCATCGTCAACCAACATGCCAATGGCAAGCGACAGTCCGCCAAGGGTCATGATATTCAGCGAACCTCCGAGCAGCTTTATTCCGATAATGGCAACAAGGATGGAAAGCGGAATCGACGTGCAAACGATAACAACGCTTCTCCAGCTCCCCAGAAAAAACAGGATCATCAGGGAAACCAGAATGGATGCTGCAAGTGCTTCATGCAACACATTGTTAATCGAACTTTTAACGAATATGCTCTGGTCAAAATCTATTTTTAATTCGAGACCGTTCGGAGCCGTTTCACGGATAAGAGGAAGCAGTTCTTTTGCCGATTCAACAACGGCCAGCGTTGAAGCACCGGCTTTTTTCAAAACAACCAGATAAGCAGCCCGTCCTCCGTTCACCCTTACAATATTGGTTTGATCGGCGTAAGCATCCGCCACTTTTGCCACATCGCCGATAATGACGGTTTCTCCGTTGACTACTTTAATAGGAATGTCTTTAAAGTCCTTGACATGATCAGGACTTGAATTGAGTCCGATATTGTATTCCCTGGTTCCTATCCGTGCAGTGCCTGCAGGTACAATAACATTCGAGGACTGAACGGCACTCAGCACGTCTGAAGGCGAAACCCCTTTTGCCCGCATCGCCTGGGGATTCAGATCAATATTGATCTGTCGTTGCTTTCCCCCATAAGGCGCCGGGGTTGACAATCCGGGCACAGTGAACAACCGAAGACGGATGAAATTCAATGCGTAATCAAACAACTGGGATTCGGGAAGAGTCTTGCTGCTGATGGTCAGTTGGGAAACAGGAACATTGGAGGCATTAAATTGTATAATTGCAGGTGGCTGCATTCCGGGAGGCATACTGCGAAGAGAAGTACTCGCCACAGCTGTCATCTGGGCTATGGCCGAACCGATATCGGCCCCCTCCTGAAAATAAACTTTCAGCAAACCAATCCCCGGTATGGATTGGGACTCAATCCGGTCGATTCCATTCACAGTGGTCGACATGCCCCGTTCACTCAGAAAGACAACACGTCTTTCCATTTCTTCTGCAGAAAGACCCGGGTAATTCCATACCACTGCCACCACCGGAATATCAATAGTCGGAAAAATATCAATCAGCATGGATTTAATCGAGATGATCCCCATGATAATGATTAGAAAGGCCATCACGCCAATCGTATACGGTCTGCGTAACGCTAATCGTACTATCCACATAAATACTTTACACCCGCTGAGTTAGAAGGGCGTAAAAATACATTTTATTCATGTGCATATATATAGTTTTATTTATTTTGTCACATGCCTGCCTGCGGCAGGGAATACGCATAGCTATTTCAAAGAATTAAGATAATTTTACTGCATGAACACGATTATTAAAATTGTCTTAAAATCAACCGCTTTGTTGATTTCCCTGACAGGTCTTTCAGGAAACGTTTGCGCCCAAAGTACTGCCCCTGTAAACGCTTCTGAAATCCTTCAGGGACTGGAAAAACTGAATACCCTGGGTTCAGTGCTTTACATTGCAGCACACCCCGATGATGAAAACACCAGACTATTGGCCTATCTCAGCAAGGAAAGAAACGTCAGGACCGGCTACCTCTCCTTAACCCGCGGAGACGGGGGACAAAACCTCATCGGCAAGGAACAGGGAGATGCCCTGGGCCTGATCCGTACACAGGAATTGCTGGCAGCAAGAAAAGTAGACGGAGCCGAACAGTTTTTTACCCGTGCGAATGATTTCGGATATTCCAAAAATCCCGAAGAAACCTTTTCCATATGGAACAAAGACAGCATACTTGCCGATGTGGTCTGGACCATACGTAAATTCAGACCCGACGTAATCATCTGTCGCTTTCCAACGACCGGAGAAGGCGGTCACGGACATCACACTGCTTCTGCGATCCTGGCCCTCGAAGCTTTCGATGCGGCGGCCGACCCCAAACGTTTTCCCGACCAGCTCAAAACTCTGCAAACCTGGCAAGCCCGCCGCCTATTCTGGAACACCTTTAATTTTGGAACCACCAATACAACAGCTCCGGATCAGCTACAGATCGATGTCGGCGGTTTCAATACCATCCTCGGAAAAAGTTACGGTGAACTGGCAGCCGAAAGCCGCTCTAATCATAAAAGCCAGGGCTTCGGCACGGCAAAAACAAGAGGCAGCGCGATTGAATATTTCAAACTCCTGAAGGGCGATTCGGTAAAAAAAGACCTGTTCGATGGAATTGACATGAGCTGGAACCGCCTGGATGCACTACCCGGCATGTATAATTACAAGCCAAAGGTCGAACACACTCAGCAAAACATTGAAAAGCTCATCCTTGGCTGCGTTTTTAGGTTCGAACCAAACGCACCCCAAAACCTGATTCCCAGACTTGTTGAAATCTGCAAAGAATTGCAGCCCTCAGAATTGAACTTCAGGGAAACTCCCGAATTGTTGACGCGAGACCAGGAGATCGACCGCTGGAAAGAAATAAAACTCAGGGAAACCGAAAGCCTTCTGCTGGCCTGCTCCGGCCTCTGGATAGAGGCCTCCGCAGGAGATTACATCGGCATTCCCGGAAGCCAGATTAAGCTCAGCGCTCAGATTATCAAAAGAAACCCCGGTGATGTTGCGCTCGAAAAAATAACCTACCCCGGCTCCAGGGATACGCTAACCAACCTTATTTTAAAAACGAACGAATTGCAAACCTTCAGACACTGCTCTGTCCTTGCTCCCGACATGCCCTTTTCCAATCCCTATTGGCTGAATGAAAAACACGATGCAGGGGCTTTTATCATCAGAGATTCCCGGCTAACCGGAACGCCTGAAAATGAACCTGGCCTGAAGGTGAGTTTCTACCTTAAGTTCGGCAAAGACCTGAGTCTGAAAATCGATCGCCCCGTAATTTACAAATACACCGACCCGGTGAAGGGAGAAGTCTATCGCCCCCTGGAAATACTTCCGCCTGCAACAGTGAACATTTCAGAAAAAGTTTTTGTATTTGACGGTGCCGATGCAAAAACCGTATCCGTTCTGATCAAATCAAACCAAGACTCGGTTCAGGGAACACTTCAATTCCATACGGCACAGGGTTGGGATATTGAGTTAAAAAACAAGACCTTCAGCTTGCCCAAAAAAGGAGATGAAATAACACTGTATGCAAGCCTTAAGCCCGGAAAAAATGCTCTTAACGGAAGCTTAACAGCCAATTATTCGAAAAGCATACAACGCATCGAATACGACCACATCCCTTACCAGTTTATTCTGAGCGATGCTCAGGCTCTTCTGGTGCAGGTCGATTTAAAAAAAGCAGGAACCCGAATTGCCTATATACCAGGTGCAGGGGACGAAGTCGCGGCTTGCTTAAAAAATATCGGTTACAGCGTAACGATCTTGTCCGATGAATTACTGGCCACTGAAGACCTCGGGAAATACAGTGCCATCGTCACAGGTGTAAGGGCCTTTAATACGAACAAAAATCTGCCTTCTTTTCACGACAAACTGATGGAATATGTTAAAAAAGGCGGCAACCTTATTGTTCAATACAATACCAACTCCAACATCGGACCTTTGAACGCAAAGATGGGACCCTGGCCCTTCACGGTAACAAAAGACAGAGTTACCGACGAAAATGCCGAGGTGCGGATGTTAGTTCCGCAGCACCCGGCCTTTAATTTTCCAAACCGGATTGGTCCTAAAGATTTTGAAGGGTGGATTCAGGAACGCGGAATTTATTTTGTCGGAGAACACGACAAAAATTATCAGTGCCTGCTTTCCATGAATGATCCTAAGGAAAAGCCCTTAGACGGGAGCCTGCTGGTTGGAAACTACGGCAAAGGAAATTTTGTATACACAGGTCTCGATTTTTTCCGTGAACTCCCTGCCGGTGTTCCGGGAGCCTACCGCCTGATGGTCAACCTGATCAGTTTGCCTGCAGCTAAATGAGCGTTGACTGAAAAAAATGAGCGAAGAAAAAACTCCGATTGGAAAAAACTGGAAGAACTTATACGTTTTGCTGGTTGTAACACTGGTCCTGCTCATTACCGGATTTTATCTTTTTGAAAAACATTTTCAATGAGCTCACTGGACTGGCTGGTACTTTGCCTGACCCTTTTTTCCATTGTTGCCTATGGACTTTGGAAAAGCCGGGGTGCCAAAAACATAGAAGGTTATTTAATGGGCGATCGCGCTTTGCCCTGGTACCACATCGGCCTCTCCGTAATGGCAACTCAGGCCAGCGCCATTACTTTTATTTCAGAACCCGGCCTGGCCTTCAGCGACGGGATGCGCTTTGTACAGTTTTATTTCGGATTGCCCTTTGCAATGATCCTGATATGCAAAACCTTCATTCCCATTTTTCACAAACTGAATGTTTTCACCGCCTATGAGTTTCTCGAGAAACGCTTCGATTGCCGCACACGATTGCTGACAGCCTTTTTATTTCTGCTGCAGCGGGGGTTATCCACCGGTCTTACCATTTACGCTCCTTCCATTATTTTATCAGGTATACTTCATGTAGACATTACCTATACGACACTGCTGATGGGATTTCTGGTGATCCTGTATACTGTTTACGGCGGAACCAAAGCGGTGTCCTACACCCAGCTCTTTCAGATGAGTCTTATTTTCGGCGGACTGATCATGTCCGGATTTCTGCTGGTTCACCTGTTGCCCCCGACTGTCGGTTTTGGCGATGCGCTGCACATTGCCGGAAAACTGGGAAAACTGAATCTCATCAATACCCATTTTGACCTGCACAACCGATACAACCTTTGGTCAGGAATCATCGGAGGATTTTTTCTTCAGCTGTCTTACTTCGGAACAGACCAGAGTCAGGTAGGCCGCTATCTGGCGGCCAAATCCATAGCCCAGAGCCGGCTGGGACTGATTCTGAACGGACTGATTAAAATTCCGATGCAGTTTCTGATTTTGCTGATCGGCATCCTGGTATTCAGCTTTTACCAGTTTCACTCCGAACCCGTTTTTTTCAATGAAATCGAACTGCATCATCTCGAAAACAGCGGAGCCCGCGAACAGGTACTCACGCTCGAAGCAGATTATGCTTCGGTAAACAAGCTCAAACAAAACACCGTAAATGAACTGATGGATGCCGTTCATTCCAATGACCCCGGTAAAATCGATCCGGCCCGTGCCAACCTGCAACAGATGACCCAAAAGGCAACAGCCATCCGAAAGCAGGTAACCGATCTGATGATCAAAAACAATCCGAAAGCCGATATCAACGACAGCAATTATATATTCCTGAGCTTTATTACGGCCTACCTTCCCAAAGGAATAATAGGGCTCCTGATCGGAATGATTTTTTTAGCCGCCATGGGATCAACGGCCAGTGGCCTGAATTCACTGGCTTCCACTACCGTAATCGATTTTTACAAACGTCTGTACAACAAAACAGGAAACGCAAGCCATTACCTTTCTGTTTCCCGATGGGCAACGCTGGCCTGGGGACTATTTTGCGTGTTGTCGGCTCTTTATATGAGCCGGCTGGGAAATTTAATTGAAGCGGTTAATATCCTTGGTTCCCTGTTTTACGGAACCATTCTCGGTATTTTTCTGGTTGCATTTTACATGAAAAAGGTACAAGGCAAAGCCGTCTTTTATGCTGCAATTCTGACCGAACTGATTATACTGATTGTCTGGCATTACGACCTGATGGCTTTTCTGTGGCTGAATGTACTCGGTTGCCTGCTGGTCATGAGCCTGGCCTTTTTCTTTCAGAAAGCAAAGCCTACTCCTCTTTCAGAAAATCTTTTTCCGAAAAAATAGACCCCATAAGGTCTTTGAATTGCGTTCCCTGAACCAGGTCACTTTTCCCGATCAGCGAATGTTCAGCCAGCCCGAATAAAACAAATTCCATCGCAACGTGCAATTCACTTTTTTCAAGTCCCTTCAGGTAGGTGGAGGTAAGCGCTTCAAGTCCCGGAATGGCCTCCAGGCCTTTCAGATACAATTTTTCAGTATCCATCAGCAAACGGTCAACCACGTTTCCTTCTGCAAACCAATTGACAATAGGCTGGTAGGGACTGGGCTCTTTTTTCTTTTTCAGTTTTCCGGGATCCGGAAAATGCTGAATAAATTCATTCCGAATGGCTTTAGAAATCAGTGACCGGGCCACACTTCCGCTTCCCTCCTGCTCCCCTTCATACACCAATTCGATTTTGCCGTTCACAGCAGGAATAACGCCCTGAAGATCGCTGATGCGGGCAACTGTTTTCTTTTCACCGTTGATAAGCATTCTGCGCTCGGCTGTACTCACCAGATTTTCATACGCCGAAATACTCAGTCGCGCCGACACACCGCTTTTCGAATCCACAAATTCGCTTTCTCTGGCTTCAAAACCTATCCGTTCCAGCAATCCCGACAGTAAATCAGTTACGACCACCGACTTTAACTGCTCCTCACTCAGGCGGGCCTCCTGAATGGTAATTTTTTTCGACACGGCAATTGATTTGGGATAATGCGTAAGAATCTGACTCCCGATCCGGTCTTTAAGTGGAGTGACAATGCTGCCCCTGTTGGTGTAATCTTCGGGATTGGCCGTAAATACAAATTCAATGTCCAGGGGAATTCTGATTTTGAATCCTCTGATTTGTATGTCTCCCTCCTGCAGAATGTTGAATAGTGCAACCTGAATACGGGCCTGCAAGTCGGGCAATTCGTTAATGACGAATATGCAGCGGTTGCTGCGGGGAATGATCCCATAATGAATCACCCGTTCGTCCGCATAATTCAGCTTAAGATTGGCTGCTTTTATAGGATCCACATCTCCGATCAGATCCGCAATAGAAACGTCCGGAGTGGCCAGCTTCTCCACGTACCTCTCAGAGCGATGCATCCAGGTCAGAGGCGTATTGTCGTGGAGATCGGCAATCTGCTTTTTTGCAAAATCAGAAATCGGATTCAGGGGATCGTCGTTCAGTTCAGAACCTTCCACCACCGGAATATACTCATCCAGAAACTCGGTCAGCTGGCGGGCAATACGTGTCTTGGCCTGTCCCCGTAAACCAAGCAGGTTCATATTGTGCCTCGATAGCAGAGCCCTTTCGATCTCGGGAATAACAGTGTCCTCAAAACCAATGATGCCGGTAAACGTAGGTTCCTTCTTCCTTAACTTTTCAATCAGATTCAGGCGCAACTCTTCTTTTATTGTTTTGCTTTTATAACCCGATTTTTTCAGATCTCCTACTGTTTTTATTCGTTCTGTATTCATTTTTTTTTGATTCGTACTGTCGTGTTTCGTGTTTACCTGAATCTCTTTTTCTTATTGCGTTCAAAATCTTCAAATACAAATTCGCCGAGGCCCTGCAGTGAAGTATAAAAAGCTTTGCCCCCGTTAGCCTCTGTAAAATCGTGCACAAACTCCTGAAGGTAGGGATCGCTGGCAAGCATAAACGTAGTGATTTGAATTTTAATCCGTCTGCAGCTCTGGGCAAGTGTCAGGCACTTGTTAAGAATTTTTCGGTCCAAACCGAAACTGTTTTTATAATAGCTCCCATGTTCTTTCAGACAAGTCGGCTTGCCATCGGTGATCATAAAAATCTGCTTGTTGGCGTTTTTGCGTTTCCGGAGTAAATCCATTGCCAACTCAAGTCCTGCGACCGTATTGGTGTGAAAGGGTCCGACCTGTAGATACGGCAGGTCTTTCACTTCGATCTGCCAGGCGTCATCGCCAAACACAATGATATCCAGACTGTCCTTGGGGTATTTGCGTTTGATCAGTTCGGCCAGGGCCATGGCTACATTCTTTGCAGGCGTTATACGATCTTCTCCGTAAAGAATCATCGAATGCGAAATATCAATCATGAGCACGGTGGCGCTTTGGGTCCTGTGCTCGGTTTCCCTGACCTCCAGATCGTTTTCGGTAAGTTTAAATGAACCGATGCCATGGTTAATCTGCGCATTTTTCATGGACTCCAGCATAGAAATCTGATCCATCGAATCGCCAAATTGAAACGGTCTCGAATCGTCACCCGTTTCCTCACCGATCCCCGAAAAAGCGGTACTGTGATTTCCCTTTTTCCCCTTTTTGAGTTTGCCGAAAATCTTTTCAAGTGCCTGTTGACGTATGGCTTGTTCCATTTTTCCGGTCAGTCCTGTTTTTCCCGGGTCGTCTTCTTCCCGTAAATATCCTTTATCCTTGAGTTCCTGAATAAAATCACCGATTCCGTATTCAGGGGTGGTCAATTGGTATTCTTTATCAAGTTCAGTAAGCCAGCTGATGGCTTCCTCAACATCACCGCTGGTGTAGGTAATCAATTGCTTAAACAGATCGAATAGCTTTTCGAAAGGCGTTTGACTTGACTCGCTGTATTTTAAAAAACGGTAACCGATCATTAGGGGAACTTGATTCCGATTCGTATTCCAATAGCCTGATACTGAAAATCGGCATACGAAGTTACGATTTCGCATTTCATAAATCGAAAAATCTGGTCAATTCCATAGCTCAACTCCAGGTAATTCTTCCGTTCAGGGGTATACAAATAATTCAGAACCAGCGCTTCCTTTAATCCAGCCAACCGGGCCTTTTCAAACCGGGTAACGAGCAGTTTTCCCGGCTCAAGTTTAACCCGGGCCTGCGCAAAATACCTGTCCGTTGAATAGCCATAATAGCTCAGCATCCGGTATCCTTCATCGTATTCCTGAACAACAGTCTGATTCCCAAGAAAATGCTGAAAATCCATAAAATACAGCTTGTTTGAATTGATAAAATCGCCGGCAGAAATTTTTATATCCAGAGCTCCCCGTAAACCGGGCTCATACCTCCAGCGCAGGCCCAACTGGATCCTGTCGTAATCCACCGCACTGCTCAGTACTTCTTTCCAGCCCTTGCGGTAATCGAAAAAGAAAACCGGTGACGAACTCTTAAGCTCTCGCTTCTCTCCGTTGAATAGTTCATATTTTTTCCAGAGGTAATACGTAAGGTTCAATGTCGAACTCAACGCCCGATTAGGCATAAAAGAAGTGGATGGAAGCTCGGCATTCACCGGATTGTTACTCGTATAATTACGCTGGAGGTTATCCGAAACGGGGCCTGCGTTGATTATCGAATTGCTGAGCATCGTCCGGTCGGCCAGTTCGGTTTTCAGATTCAGGTACAGTTGATCAGTTAGCCGCTGGGCCCAACCGATTTTGTACAACCCGTTTTCATACAGTTTCATGTAATTGTATCCCCAGAAGAAGGTGCTTATACTGTTCAGCAGCCCTGACAGAGGCTGCTGGGAATTAAACTGCTCCGCTTCCTTCCCGGCTTCTGCATAAATACTCCCATCCTGGGCTTTTTTACGATAGCGAAACGTCAAGCCTGCTTTACCGGTAAATAGCTCTTCGGCCTGGGCATAACGCAAATCAACACGAATGCTGAGTTGATTTTTGTTTTTACAATTACGGACATACCTCATTTCCGGATTGTACACAAACCCTTCCACCGAGTTATACGAAAAGGAGCGGTAAGAGAAAAGCGTGAACTTTACTGAATTGTTTGAATCCATCTTAAGCTGTATGCCACTGAAATCAAGGCTCAGCAGATTACGTTCAACCGGTTTTTTAATCGTTTTCTGAGAATTCAGGCTGTCCCTGATCTTACAGCTTTTTGATTCGGCTTCGGTCAGGGGCTCCAATCGTTCGGTCTTCCAAAACAGACTGTCCCGTTTGTAAGCCAGCGAATCCACTGTCCAGCTGACGTTTGAAACGACTTCGGGATCTTCTGCTTTTTTCTTTTCTTCCTTTTCAACCTGATTCATCAATTTGTCCATCTCCTTCACCGTAATTTTTTTTTCACTATCCAGCAGAGAATCCGGTTGATCGGTTCGCGGAAGAAGATTTTTTTCTGTTTTCTCGTCCACAACAACCGGCGGAGCGCTCAAAACCGGGTTCAATTTTATTATATAATCACTTGTTGTAACCTGGTATCGTGCAGTAAAATCAAAGCCGTAAACACTTCCGAAAATTGAATACATCTGGCTAAGCGGCATCCACACTTTATCCAGAACTTCCGTAAAATTTTCAGTTACCAGGGTATGTATTCCTTCCTGAACCGAATTCAGCTGCAGGCTTTTTATGCACCAGAGCCCGTCGACCAGATAAAGCGTACCCTCAAAAACATCCTCTCCGGCCAATCTGGGTTTTACACTGATTTTATCAATTTCCTGATTCCCGTCAAAAAAAGATCCCTGAAGTTTAAACGTATAATAGGAAAACGCATCGGGTGAAAGCGGAGAAACAGTTTCGTCAATTTCAGGATCGTAAAAACTACCATCCACAAAACCTGTCGGACCTCTTAATTTTAAGCCCTTGGGAAGAGACGAATTAATCGAAAGATCTTTCTCAGTGTATACATTGGGTTGTTTAAAATACAGTTCACTGACTGTTTCGATCAGATAAACCCGGCCGGTATCCAATTCAAATTTTTCAGACAGCTTGCGGGCCAGCCAGGTAATGTTATTCAATTTTGCCGTTCCTTTTGAATAAGCCTTTGCACGGTAATCCTGCACCTGAAATTTGTAAAATTTTGCCATCGCAATTGCTTTTCGCATGATTGCATAGGCCCGGTCTTCCTTACCGGGATTGATGTTTACTTCGGCCAGCGTATAGGTAGTTGGCAGCAGAATGATTTCCAGGTCCAGCCAATCCTCCCCCACTTTAACAGGCTGTTGTTGTGCAAGATAGCCCAGGCAGCTTGCACTCAACAGGTATTCTCCCGGAGGCAAGCGAATTTCAAACTTCCCGTCTGCATTTGAAGAAACCGAAGCCTGAGTGCTTTTTATGAAAATACCCGCATACGAGAGCGCCTCGCCTTTATCCGAAACAATCCGGCCCCGGATACCGCCGGTCTGTGCCGACGAAAAAAAACCCGGCAGCAGTGCCAGCAAGAAAAGCGGCAAACGCCGGGTCCCGAATTTCATTAGTCAGAATTACTGCCCCGTCTTCATTTTCCCTTCTTCGCCTCTTCGATCAGCTTATCGTTCAATTTTACATAGTCCTCATTTTTGGCTTCTTTAGCCAATGCGCTGCTTTGCTCAGCACTTGCAATAGCACCCTTGAAATCTTTCAGCTTCAGCTGAATTCTGGCTTTCAGGTTAACCACAAAAAAAGCCTTGGGATTCTGATCGACGGCCTTATTCACCCATTCCAAAGCTTTGTTCAGATCTTTACCGTTATCGTAATAATAACTGGCAGCCTGGAAGTAGGGTCTTTTGTCAGCAGGAGAGAGCGCAGCCTCTATGTTTTTCATCATCGTGCTGTCGATATTGGCAGTTACCGAAAAATCCACACGTGTCTTTTCCCAGCACAGATCAATGTTTGCTGTTGTCGAAGTAATATCCATTACATTAATGGTAAAGGTTTCCAATTTATCGTTCATCGCGACTGGTTTCACTTTAATTCTGAGCAAGTCCTCCTCCTGTTTGTAGGAATCCGTTCCCGATTGCTTGGTGTTTTTATTCAGTATGATGGTCCACTCCGTTTTGCCGGGAATGGTAAAAAGAGAATAGGTCCCTGCCGCAACCGCGTTTCCTTCAATAGAAACGTTGTCGCTGAAGGTGATTTTTGTGCACGAATTAGCTCCGGTTCTCCAGAGTTTGTCAAAGGGTACTAAATCTCCGTAAATCGTCCGGCCTTTAGCACCCGGGCGTGAATAGTCAATATCAATTTCCCCCAATGCAAAATTCTGCTTAAGCGTTTGCGTCGGGCTGGCTTGTGGCGCTTTCAATTGCTGAGCCAAAATTTGAAAATTCAAAAATGCCAGGGCTGTGGCAGCCAGGAGCGTGAACCGGTTGTTTGTTTTCATCAGTATTTATTTTTTTAGTTTTAGTTATTTAAACTGCGCCAGTGCAGTCAGCAGATTCGCATCGCTTGTGTTTACCATGTTAAGTGTCACCACCTGACCGGTCGTTACCTTTATGGGTTGAATATCATACACCATCGTGTTTCCTGAATTCGAATCCCTGCTCAGCGCAACTACGGTAAGGCTGTCTCCAACAGGCACCTGCCCCGATTTCAGGTTGTAAACCTGCATTACACTGTGCGTGTTCTTAAAAACCAGAAACACATTGATGTTCTGAGTATTGGTTCCTGAAGAAGTAAAGCTGATTGTTGCCGGACTTCCATCAGGTACAATTTCAGCACAGCTCACCCAACCCATCCGTGCAATATTCAGGGCGTAAAAATAGGGGTAATTGATTACAGCTGAAAGCGTATCCGGATGAATAGAAGAATTAAGCGTAGTCACATTATTGGTCCAGTCGTTATAACTGCCATTTGGAAATCCGTAATACACACTCATGCCTGCGTACAAAGAGGTATTGGTATCCAGTTCCATAAAATATTTCTTACCTGGTCTCAGAACCAGCAACTGGGAACCTTTATAGGCATTAATGCTTATTTCCCCCATGGTTTGAAGAAGCTGCCCTCCCGCCACTGAGGGCAAATTCGAAAGTATCATATCCTTTCCGGTATAAACCTCGATGAGTTGCAGCGTAAACGGATAATGAACGCTTTGTCCCCCCGGAAACATAAAGACGCTGGCATCCCCGCTTAACCTGGTTCCCTGAGCACCGATAATTGGTCCGGTACCGGGCGAATCCACCGTAAAGGTTTGCACCTTTTGCTGATAAGTCGTATAAAAAGTCGCAGGAGATGCATAATCAGGCCCTGATACCTTCATGGGAGCTCTCTGTTTGGTGCAGGCGAATAGAACCATCAACAGGGAGCAAATCATAATTAGCGAATAGGGGAATTTGATTTTCATCCGATGAAATTAATAAAATAAAAACTAAAAATACGCTGGACAAACATCCTGAGCGTGCTTAAAACAATCTCCGAAAAAAAACAGCAATCCGGCCTGTGCGTTAAATTCAGACCATTTAAAATCATACCTGATTTCAGCAAACGGACGGAGACAACCGTAGCCTTTCATAAGTCCAAGTCCGGTTTCAACAGCAAAATTATTGGGCTTTGCCACAGGACCTGTAAAGTCAGCCGCATTGATCCAACGGTCATAATACGCAGCCAGCAAAGGGTAAATCGTCCACCTGCGTTTAGGCAGGAGATCGTACTGAAACGCTGCGCCGGCATAATATTCTGTAATGGTATTGAAAGGAAAAAAATAACTGAACTGCGGAGAAAGAGCCAGATTTCCCCTGACCGGAATATAGGCCCTTAATCCGGCACCCAAACCGTTTGTCTGGAAATCATAATTCAGATTGGCGCCTAAAGCCCAGTGATCTTCCTGTGCGTAAACGAAGGAAGAACAAAATCCGAAAAAGAGGATAAAAATAACCGCTGAAACTGTTTTCACTTCGTAAGAATTACCATAGGCAGAAAGGCGGGCAGGTTTTTCATTCGTTCCAGGTTTGCCCTTTGAGAGTAAATGTA
>Ga0206879_1101_pt1 | contig 19528 bp, 22 predicted proteins | sample Alteio_BWOrgCont_5_FD_152897 | JGI IMG/M metagenome (GOLD analysis project Ga0206879, IMG submission 152897) | Enriched cells from forest soil in Barre Woods Harvard Forest LTER site, Petersham, Massachusetts, United States -... | ecosystem: Environmental > Terrestrial > Soil > Temperate forest > O... | reverse complement strand
AAAAAAGAGACACCTTCTCATATCGCAGTTGTATTTGACACGGCCACTCCAACCTTCCGTCATGTCGAGTTCGAAGCCTACAAGGCCCAACGGGAGGAGATGCCCGAGGACCTGAGCAAGGCCATACCGTATATTTATAAACTTATTGAAGGATTTAATATTCCTGTTCTTTCCGTGGATGGTTTTGAAGCCGACGATGTCATCGGGACCCTCGCGAAAAAAGCGGAGAAAAAAGGATTCCTCACCTATATGATGACCCCCGACAAAGACTATGGGCAATTGGTATCTGAACATATTTTAATTTACAAGCCGGCCCGTTTGGGGAACGGCGCTGAGGTTTTAGGTGTTCCTGAGATCCTGAAAAAATGGGACATTAAACGCATCGATCAACTGGTTGATATTCTTGGGCTGATGGGGGATGCTTCAGACAATATACCCGGGATCCCCGGAGTAGGAGAGAAGACAGCAATTCAACTGATCAAGGATTTCGATACCATAGAAAACCTGCTGCAAAATACGGACAAACTCAAAGGTAAGCTCAAAGAGAAAGTAGAACTCAATAAAGACAAAGCCATTCAATCGAAGCGGCTGGCAACCATTGTTTGCGATGTGCCGATTGAACTTAATGAACCCGATCTGGAGCGAAAACCACTTAACAAGGAAGCGCTCCGTGAGTTATTTACCGAGCTTGAATTCAGACGCCTGGCCGAACAGGTATTGGGCGAAAGCATTGTGCTTTCTGAAGCTGAATCGGGAAAAACCGAAAGCGCTCAGTTTAAGAAAACGAAAAAAACAGTAGGTCCCGCTTCCGGTTCTGGTTCTGGTTCTGGTTCTGGTTCTGGTTCCGGACAGGTCGATCTGTTTGATCCGATTGGTGAAGATGCCATGCCTGACCTGCCGAATCCTCCCATTGAAGAGGTCTCCGGGGTTACCTATGAATCAGCCTCTACGGTAACCTATAAAACAATTCAGGATGTACCCCATTACTACCATCTGGCCGATAGCTCCGGGAAGCGCAGCGAACTGATCGCCTCCCTGAGTCGGCAGGAATCCTTTTGCTTTGATACTGAAACCACCGGACTCGACACCAATACAGCCCGTTTGGTTGGAATGTCCTTTGCATACAAACCTTACGAAGCCTGGTTTGTACCGGTTCCTGAAACGGATGCAGAGGCTCAAAAAATCGTGAATGAGTTCAAGCCGCTATTTGCGAATTCAGCTATTTCAAAAACAGGTCAGAACATCAAATATGATCTTTCCATACTCAAACGGTATGGGATTGAACTAAAAGGGAAGCTATTCGATACCATGATTGCCCATTTCCTCATTCAGCCCGACATGCGACATAACATGAATGTACTGGCCGAGAGTTATCTGAATTATTCTCCGGTTGCCATTGAAACCCTGATCGGGAAAAAGGGCAAGGATCAGCTCAATATGCGGGATGTTCCTGTAGAACAGCTTTTGGAATATGCTGCGGAGGATGCCGACGTTACCCTGCAACTCAGGTCTAAATTCGAACCCCTCATGGCCTCAGTAAATGCCTCGGCTCTGTTCGAAGAAATAGAAATTCCGCTGATTCAGGTATTGGCCGATATGGAAGCAGAAGGCATACGCCTCGATACTTCAGCGTTGAAACAAATTTCAGGAGAACTCGAAAAGGACATTTCAGGAGTTGAACAGAAAATACAGCAGCTTGCAGGAACGTCTTTTAATGTTTCTTCCCCGAAACAGGTTGGGGAAATTCTTTTTGAAATTCTGAAAATTGTAGAGAAGCCCAAAAAAACCAAAACTGGACAGTACGCCACAGGTGAAGACGTGCTCACCAAACTTGCCGGCAAACACGAAATTGTTGGAAAAATATTGGATTACCGGGAATTGGTTAAGCTCAAAAATACCTATGTAGACAGTTTGCCGCTTCTTGTGAACCACAATACAGGACGGATTCATACCAGTTACAATCAGGTAGTTGCAGTAACCGGCCGGTTAAGCTCAGACAACCCGAATTTGCAGAACATCCCGATTCGTACAGAACGCGGGAGGGAAATACGCAAGGCCTTCATCCCTCGTTCTGACGAGTATGTGCTCCTCTCCGCCGACTACAGTCAGATCGAACTGCGCATCATGGCCGAACTCAGCAAGGATATCGCCATGATAGAAGCCTTCAACAGCGGTCAGGATATTCATGCAGCCACCGCCGCGAAAGTATATAGCGTTGAATCGGATGCTGTTACTTCTGATATGCGTCGGAATGCAAAAATGGTCAACTTCGGTATCATCTATGGTATTTCCGCCTTCGGACTCGCCGAACGTCTTTCCATTCCACGTAAGGAAGCGGCCTCTATCATTGATAGCTATTTCCAGAAATACCCCGGTGTAAAAGAATACATGGACAGCAGCATAGAAAACGCCCGTAGCCGGGGTTATGTCGAAACCATTAAGGGACGCAGACGTTACCTCAGGGATATCAATTCCTCCAACGCTGTCGTACGCGGATTTGCCGAACGCAATGCCATCAATGCCCCCATACAGGGTTCGGCCGCCGACATGATCAAAATAGCAATGATTCACATCCACGATGATTTTCAACGCAAAAAATTCAAATCAAAAATGCTCCTTCAGGTCCACGATGAATTGGTTTTCGATCTCCACAAAGAAGAAAAGGAGGAAATCATGAACTTGGTCGAAACCCGCATGAAAAAAGCCCTTCCCATGTCTGTTCCGGTGGAAGTTGGCATGGGTACCGGGCACAATTGGCTGGAGGCACACTAGTCTTAGGGATGCCATTCGTAAGGCCATTTCCGCCATTCAATCAATAGGCCCCGCCACTCAGTAGAATAGCCTGTTAAAGCCTGCATCCTGCAGTAAATTTATAGCAACCAAAACCTGAGGATCATGAAAGCAGTAACAGCAAAGAAAAACGACTACAATCAGATTGTTGACGTTTGGGTAAAAAGAGTCGGAGTGGTGACGCTTGGTTTTATCATTTACAATGTAGTAATGGTTTTCGTCAACTGAAAACCGGTTTTAACAATTCTTAACAGAATGATTAAAATAAGTTCTGCAGGCAATCGTTCTGACTGGTATGAAAAGAGTCCTACTTCACCAACACCTGTGATCATGCAAAAAAATGAAGGAACCGAATCGGATGAAACCTTTGAAAAAGAGTTCAGTTCTGAATTACCCCTGAGCGAAGTGTTGTCGGCAAAAGACATTCAAAAACTGCGTCACGAAAGGAGAAGAGAAACCTTCCGCAAAAGTGAAAAAAAAGTGCACAGTTTCAAATCCTGGCTGATGTCCGGCGGATTGCTTGGAATCTGACCTCTTAAACAGGCGGAGACCTGAATTTTACGTCAGGCTCTTGCTTGTTGGGATGCCTGCACTTTTGCCAGTATTTAATTATACTATCAAAAAGTTCTGTCATTTCATCCAGGCCCATCGGTTTTTTAAAGTAACCCTGTGCGTTATAATCATAGGCTTCATCCACATCACATTCTTTTGTTGAAGAGCTAAAAAAAATATAGGGTATCGTTTTCTTTTTTAATTTCGTATTTCTGTCAATTTCCTTTCTTAATTCTATTCCATTCATCCCCGGCATATTTATATCGGAAATAATGATAAAAATAGGATCTGTCGTTTTTTCAAAATAGGTATAGGCTTCTTTCGCATTCGAGAAATAAATTATTTCATAATCCAAATGTAGTTTTTCCAGAGCGAGATTTAATAAATCAACCTCATAGGGGTGGTCGTCAATTAAGATTATCTTTTCTTTCGGACTCATTTCTTTCGGGCTCATTTAAATGAGTCAAGGCCTCGCCTTTGCCATTGCCTGGTTCACACACGTACATACTGAAATACCATGCCAGAAATTTTCAGATGTTTATAACAGGAATGAAGTATAAATTATTTTTGACCTGTGTATTAATTTCCGCAAACTGAGTGCATATTGCCATTTTAGCAGGCTATTCTATTTGATTCTGCATTGGGATTACGTTGGTTATTGGAATTTAACGGACTTGTAACTCAATTAACTCAATGGCATTGTATTTGAAAAAACCTGTCTGCTACTAACCAATAGTTTAAGATAGTTATGAAAAAGTCAATAGTCGGTATTTTCGTTTTAGTATGTGCATTGTTCTTGTCCTCCTGTGAAGTGGAGTATTTAGGCGGTGTAAGGTACTATCATTATTGGGGGTATGAACATCGCCATTATCCCGGACATCATGAAGTGTATAATCATGGCTATCATCATGATATACATGGTGGGGAGATTATCGAGCATCCGAGGTAACTAATCTTTAAAATTAAACAAAAAGGAAACATATTGATGAAGAATCAGTACGGTACCAATCAGTTCATTTAAAAACTTAAATCTATGGGAAATTTGCTTTATGCCGTAGCAGTATTGTTTGTAATTGGTTGGGCAATAGGTTTTTTTGGGTATGCCGCTGGCGGACTCATCCATATCCTGTTGGTAATTGCAATTGTAGCCGTTATTTTAAGAATTATCCGGGGAAAATAGTAAACCAATAGTTTAAAAACTGAGCTGTTGAGGCCGGTATTACCGGGACTATTAATAAGCTGTACATCCCTGCAAATGTTCGAATAATGTAACCTCCCAAACAATTACGAACATTAAAATTTTAACAGGGAGTACGCATGATTCAGTTACTATGAAAATCAGGTACAAAATTCTTATTAGTGTCTTCGACCTTTTAATTATCATTCGGCTACTGTTGCCTTATGTTGTTTTGCACTATGCCAATAAAACACTTGCTGATATGGATGGTTATTACGGGCATATTAAAGACGTTGAATTGTCAATTTATCGGGGAGCCTATATAATTAAGGATATTTATTTGAATAAAGTTGATTTGGTTTCAAAACGACAAACTGAATTTTTTAAATCCGGGGATATTGATTTATCAATTGAATGGAGGGCTCTTTTTCATCGGATGATTGTGGGCAAATTGATTTTTCATTCATCAGAACTGATTTTTACAAAAGACAAAGCTGAATTGGGAGATGTAAGAAAGGATTCCAGCAATTTCAGAAAGCTATTGAAAGAATTCATGCCTTTAAAGGTTAACCGTTTTGAAGTTATTGATGGAACAATACACTATGTCGATAATTCCTCCAGCCCTGAAATTGATGTATCCCTAAAGCAAACTCATATTCTGGCCCTGAATCTGTCAAACGTCACTCAAAACAGAATAGAACTACCTTCCACTGTTACTGCACAGGCTTCCGTTTATGAAGGGACCTTAAACTTTAACATGAAATTAGATGCTTTGGCTGACAATGCGAAATTTGTTTTGAATGCTGAATTGAGGAATACCAATCTTGTTTTATTGAACGCTTTTTTAAAGGCGTATGGAAATTTCGATGTGAACAGAGGAACATTCAGTTTGTATACTGAAATGGCTACCAAGGATGGGAAATTTAAAGGATACGTAAAACCATTCATTAAAGACCTGAAAGTTGTCGGCCCCCAGGACAGAAATGATAGTTTTCTTCAAAAGATATGGGAGCATATGGTAGGAGCAGCCGGGGTACTATTAAAAAATCAACGCAAAGACCAGCTGGCGAGCAAGATTCCGATGGAAGGTACTTTTAATAGTCCTAAGCCAGACGCACTTGACGGAATATGGGAAGTTCTGCGAAATGCCTTTATTCAGGCCCTTATTCCAAGTATAGATAATGAGATAAGCATCCATTCCATTACTGCTGGCGCTGACCAGCGCGAAGATAAAAAAGGCGTACTGTGGAGAATGTTTTCGCCCGGGAAAAGAAATACGGAAACCAAAAACGAATGAAAACACATTTGAAAAGCACTTTAGCTATTCTTAAAATCGCTTTTAAAAAATGGTGGATAAAAGACCCGTTTCACGAAAGTTCGGTGATTGCGTTTTACTCTATTTTCGCACTGCCGGGGTTGCTTGTAATAATCATAACACTGGCCGGGTATTTTTTCGGGCGTGATGCCGTAAGTGGACGAGTAGCAGGGGAAATCACGGCTACTTTAGGGGCAGATACTGCGGAAGAAATTCAAAATATGATTGTAAAAGCCAGTGAAGCAAAAAATTCTGTCTGGGCGACTGTTATCGGGCTGATTACAATTATTGTTGGTGCAACGGGCGTATTCGCAGAATTTCAGAGCTCACTTAATAGTATCTGGGAGGTAAAGGCAGATATAACAAAATCGGGATTCTGGAATTTTATCAGAGTACGATTGTCTTCTTTTGGGCTTATCATTTCCATTGCATTTTTACTGATTGTCTCACTTTTAATTTCTACAACATTGTCAGCTTTTGGCAATTGGTTGTCCTATCATTTTTCTGATTCGTTGCTCGTAGTATTACAGGGTATCAATTTCATGGTGTCTATACTTATTATTGCAACCCTGTTTGCACTTATGTTTAAAATTCTACCTGATGCGAGAATAAAATGGCGACATGTATGGATTGGCTCTCTTGTTACAGCTATTTTGTTTGAGATTGGAAAATTTGGTTTGGGATTGTATTTTGGGAAAGCCAACCCTGGTACAGGCTACGGAACGGCCGGTTCAGTCATTTTAATTATGCTATGGGTTTCTTATTCATCCATGATTGTATTTTATGGTGCGGAGTTTACACACGCTTATGCAACTATGTATTCGGGTAAAGTACCTCCGTCTGAAATTGCTAAATCAGAGACTCGTTGAAAGCTCACTGTTGATATCAAATTACTACGCACGCACAGGCAACGTCTTCCGGAATTCCCATGAAACTGGCAGGTGTAAAATTTACGGGAAGAATGTGTTTTGACTGCATTGAAATTTTTCATTCACAAGCACCCGTTTCACCGAATGATAAAATTCGTTCATCATTACTTTTAGTCCGTCCAACGAAATTTCATAACTTTTCTGGCTACTTTCCGTTGTACACACTGGATGATGAATTGTTTTGAACGCAATGGTAACGAAATCTATACCCTCCATTTTTTTGGTAGATGATGATAAAGTCTTCCTTTCTGCATTATCTCACAGGTTAAAGCAGGAAGATGAATTCCACGCTGACATTAAATCCTTTTCCTCTGGTGAGGAATGTATTCAAAACCTTATTCTCCGCCCGCAGATAATTGTATTGGACTATTACCTGAACAGTGATTGTTCAACTGCGATGAATGGCCTTGAAACGCTGAAAAAAATAAAAGACATTTCCCCCGATATAGATGTGATAATGTTATCAAGTCAGAATGATATGGGAATTACTGTTGAAGTAATGAAATGCGGAGCCTATGATTATGTTTCAAAAAGCAGGAAAACGTTTAGCCGTATTAAAGACGCAATTGCCAATACCCTTATTTCAAAGGCTAAAAAAGAGGCGTATAGTCCTGAAGGCACAAATGTCCGAAAAGAAGACTTCAATCACCTGGTTTATCACATGAGCCATGATTTCAGGGAGCCTTTGGTAACAACGTTGGGGGTATTGAATCTTGCTAAAAAGGAAATCAAAGACAAGCAGGCGTTACGATATTTTAATATGATTGGAAAGTCAAATGAAAAGCTGGATTTTCTCCTTCTTTCATTCAACAAAATACAGTCTATTAACCTATGTCATCTTCAAAAGATAAAAATTGATTTTCAAAAAATCCTCTCCAATTCTGTAAAATCTGCCAATGAAAACAGAATAACCCAGACACAAATCAGAATAAGTCCTGATTTTAAGAATGATTTTTTTTCTGATGAAACCCTGATGTATTATTTATTTCAAAGTCTCATTTTAAACGCCATAAGCTACAAAGAAACTGAAATCAGTAATGTGGTATCTCTGACACGGAATAAGGAAAACCTTGTCATAGAGTTTTTCACCTGGAATATGACCATTCCTCCTGAATTTCAAGACAAGATTTTTGATATGTTTTTCAGGTTAAAGCCCTGGTCAACAGGGCTTGAACTGTATCTTGTAAAAAAAATAGTCCAAAAACTAGGCGGGCAGGTCCAATTGTCAGATGAACCAATGAAGGGGACGGTGTTTACCATTATGCTGCCTTATGAACCCCGAATGAGTACCAATTAATTAAATTTATACATGCAAACAAAGAACAGTTCTAGCAATATACGTGTAGCCTGGTATTTGAAAATGCCAGAGATAAATTAAACGAAGCAATAGTATTGATTGATGAAACAGGAGAAAGGGAACTCCGGCAGAACCTTTCTAAATATTTAAAGCAAAAGGTGAACGATTATCATAAAAGCGTTATTAAAAAGGTGAATACCCAAAGCTCCCATAGTAACTGTTTATTGCAGCTTGCCGATTATGTTGCCGGAAGTTTGAACAGGTCTTTTTCAAGATCGCCAAGGCGTAAGTTCAGCGCAATGCGTGCAAAATGACTGCGAAATAGGAACAAAAATCACCAACACATTTAGCCCGACACACATATACCAATTTGATGCTTGAAACGGATGGGGTTGATGTATACCCAAGGTCGATGATGCGAATTTGGAATTATACAATACAATGAACTTGCTGAAATAGGGGATAATTTGGATTTTTCATCCTCTAATTTAGAATAGTAACTTTGCAAAGAAATATTTACGATAATATGGAAAATCAAATTGCAATCTGGCAGCCCATCAAGTTTGATGATTTATGGTTAAATACAAATACATCAAAACTGGATGATCTTGCACCTTCTTGGTTTCGTAAAAGGGGACAATTAAAGGAGGGTTCTGCTGAATACGAAGAATTTCTAAATAAGCTAAAAAGACAACACGCTATTGAAACAGGAATCGTGGAAAAGCTTTACGACCTTAAAGAAGGCATAACTCAAACATTTATTAAAGAGGGGTTTGTGGAATCCTATCTGCAACATGGTGATACTAATATTCCGCCAAAGCAATTAATTGCCTATCTGAAAGACCACTTTGATGCAATTGATTTTGTTTTTGATGTTGTAAAACAGAACAGACAAATATCAAAGGGATTTATTCTTGAATTACATCAACTAATTACTCAACATCAAGATACAACAGATGCAGTTGATACATTAGGTAAACTCGTAAAAATTAAATTACGTAAAGGAGATTTTAAAAAATTTGACAATAATCCCACAAGACCCGATGGGACTATTGTCCTTTATTGCCCCCCAATTCATGTTGATTCAGAAATTGATAAGTTAATTTCTATTCTTGCTGACTTAGAAGAAAAAATGATTAAACCAATAGTAATAGCTGCATGGTTTCATCATGCTTTTACTCAAATTCATCCCTTTCAAGATGGTAATGGCAGACTTGCAAGACTATTGGCAAGTCTAATTCTTATCAAGCATGGCCTTTTTCCTTTTACTGTAAAAGGAAATGAAAAGAAGAAATATATTGACAGTTTAGAATTAGCAGATAAAAAAGAACCGAATAGCCTTGTTGACTTTTTCTGCGAAGTTGAAAAAAGAAATATTGAAGAAGTTTTAACCCTTACTCTTGATTCTTCCATTTCAAAAAAATCATTGGAGGAAGTTGCCGACATCTTTACAAAAAAATTGGGAACTTGGAAGCAAGGATTACAGGAGGAAAGGCGCAAAAAAATCAAAGCTAATAGAATTAAAATATTCCGTTTCTGTGAATCTGTCTTAGGCGAAACGGTTCGTGAATTACATAGTAAAATATCAAAAGATGTTGCAAAAATATATTTTGACAAATCTTTTCCAGAATCCAAAAATTATTTTTGGTCAACATATCAAATAGTTGATTATGCAAAAATGCACAACTATTTTTTCAATAGATCATTGCCGAGAGGTTGGTTTAAAGTTGGATTCATCCTTTCTAATGAAAAGCAATATCAACTTGTAGTTTCAATTCACCATTACGGGTATGATGATTCAACAATCGCTGTCGGAGCATTTTTGGAATTTATTGAAGATTCAACAAATGGTAAAACTGAAAACAAAAAGCCATATAGTTCAAGTAGAAAAGGACAGGACGATGATCTTATCACAAGTCTACCTCTTGAAATTAAACCACACATTATGTCGTTAGAAGCTGAAACGGTTGAACTTGAATCAAATCTGAAATCATTCTTGCATGACACGGTTACTGTTGCTTTGGCTCAGATAACAAGTGAAATAAGCTAATTGTTTCGGGGTAAATTACCACCGTCAACATTGGGGCTTGGATTATTTTCCTACTTTGTCAATGGGTCTGAAACGTAGCGCACTCCATGTATCGTCAATGGAAATGGCCGTTACCGTTGTGATACCGTACTCTTCGCCTGTTACACGAATAGTATCTCTGTTAATGTCAGTTTTTGTCAGTTTTATGTCAGTTTTAACCTTAGAGGTTCCTTTCGGATAGGCAAACCATAAAACGCTATCTGATTCTATATTCTTCAATTGGTTGTTCAGAAAATCAAGATACCCATTGTTGTTGTTAATGAAAACAAGAGTGTTTTTGCTTTGCTCTTTTTTGAACAATGTGATAAATCCAACCTTTACAAATTCCTGCTCCAATGCTTTCGGCGCATTGATTACAATTCCTTTTTCCTTGAACTATAATTTTTTTATGAGGTCATATTACTTAAGAATTACGATTCAGCTACTACGGTAGCGCCTGGCGAAAAGCCTCTGCCTGAAACGCCCGTTCTTTCCAAGAGGCCTGTGGTAAAAGCTTCAACAGGCAAGTCGCAAACTGTCAGACCAGCAGTTATGCCTAATACTAAACCAACCGTTTCCCATGTGCATACAAGTAACAATCAATTCAGGTCAGCTAAACAGTACCATCAAAGCACAAGAACAACAGCGAAAGTTTCATTGGTTTTTGCACAATAAAATTCAATATCAAAAGCCTGGACGACATATCAAGGTCGATGCTGACAAAACACCTCGGCAAGATGCAAAGGGCAATCGGGCCAAGAGGCACTTTAAACGAAGAAAGGTTTGCCCTAAAATCTTTTTTCACTTTCCTGCATCAGAAAGGCTACACGAATAAAAAAGTGTTGGGAGCTTTCTATTCGGCACAGGAATTAAAAGAATTGGGCATAAAATAAGTTACCTATGATAATAGAATCAATCAAGCGCCTCCAATACCTCTGTGAAGAGATTCCTGTCCTGCTTTCAATGATACCAGAACAGGATTTTACTCACAAGTCGGCTCCTGGCAAATGGAGCAAGAAGGAAATCCTTGGACATCTCATTGATAGCGCCACCAATAACCACCAAAGGTTTATCAGGGCACAGTTTGAGAATGTTCCGACCATTTCATACGACCAAGACAATTGGAACAAATTCAGCCACTACAACTTGATTGATAGCAAACAACTTATTCTGTTTTGGGAAATCTATAACCGCCACCTCATAGAAATCGCAATGCGTATTCCTGAATACAGCTTAAAGAGAGAGTGCATAACTGGAAGCGAAAAGCATACAATCGAATGGCTGTTTGTTGATTATGTGAAGCACATGGAATATCATCTCCGTCAGATTGTTTCTTATAACTAATTCTGTGATGACCGATAACAAGACCTCCGACCTAAACAAACAATACCTAATCAGCGTATCCGTTCTGACTTTTGTTTTGCCTGTAATTTGCACAATCCTGCAAATGGAAATCAGTAAAGACCCATTCTCCTTTCACCTGTTGGGCAAATGGTTTATCTTTTCGGCTGTCGGCCTTCGGCTTTTTCTGGCAGGTATTAAACAGACGACCAATCCTGCCTTTACCGCAAAGGAGATTTTTCACATTGATAGTCCTGACAGCTTGCCTATTGTTAGGGAGTTGGGTTTCGCCAATCTCTGTTTCGGACTTATCGGAATTATTTCCCTTTTTTTGCCTCAGTGGAGAATAGTGAGTGCTTTTGGAAGCGGACTATACTACGGAATCGCAGGGATACAACACTTGATTAAAAAGCCTGTCGGAGCAAATGAGAAGTTTGCAATGGTAACAGACCTCTTGATATTTATTTGCCTTCTGATTTATTTTTTGAAAATGATTTAAGAAAATGAAACTCAACCACATCAACATAGTCGTTACAAACGTTGCAGAAGTAGTCCGCTTTTTTGAAATCTATTTCAACTTTAAATGCACAGAGACAAAAGGCGACAATATAGTTGCCGTTCTAAAAGGAGATGACGGTTTTATTCTCGTTTTAATGAAAGATAAGGAAGGAAAATCAACGTATCCTGATGCTTTCCACATTGGCTTTATGCTGGATAATGCAGAGCAGGTAAATGAAATCTATCTGAAATTAAAAAATGGAGGAATTGATGTTGGGCAGGAACCAAGAAAAATAAGAGATAGCTTTGGTTTCTATTTTCATTTTGAAAAGATAATGATTGAGGTCGGATACTATCTGTAGGCAATATTTTGTATTTTCACCGTCCCAATGAAAAAACCTATCAACCCTGTATTCAGGGGAAATTTGTTGAATATTCAGGAGAAAATTACTCTTTTGCATCCTTCACATCCACATTGCCTAATGTTACAACAACTCATCCAAAAAGCCTTTTTTCTTACCAAAGAAAATGGCATTCCTGAAAGCGAACTGTTACTCCCACTGTTTACCGATATAGATTGTAAAGGAGTTGGTTCTTATGATAGCGGAAATTTTCTTCGTGTTCAAAGGGAGGCTCTGGCCTTGATTGGTGGAGTTTTGGGAGAAGAACTTGTGAGACCAAGTTAAACCTCAATTTTCATATCAGTCTTCACTTTTCGTGTGCTTTTAACATCGTTTCATGGTCTGCTTTCATTTTTTTGTGCTCTGCCTTCATTAACTCATGGTCTTTCTTAATTTCATCCAAGTCACGTAAAATTGCATTAATTTGCTCCTGAATAGCAAGGTCTTCCATTTCCTTATTTTGATACCTTCTTTCTACCATCGCATACTCTTCAAGCAATTGTTTATGACGTAGAATTATTTCCGTGTGTTTTTGAATAACGAGCATGTGTCTGGCTTCCCATTTTACATGAAGTGAATCAACAGTAGTGTCAGCTATCTGATGATGTTGTGCTACCCAATTATGATGTTCCGTTTCAAGCTGGGCATGCTCTATTTCCAACAGAGAATCTTGTTTTTTTAATAATGCCTTTGTGTCATAAAGCCTTTCTTCCAGCGTTTTTTGTTCTTCACAACCTGCAAATATTATTAAGGATGCGCCTAATGACATAATTGTATTACGGAGAAGCATGGGAGAGTTGTATTAATCGTTTATCTCTTGCAGATTTCTGTTGGGGATAATATCAAAAGGTATCCGAACCTTTAACTGTATACTTCTTCCTGGCTCGTCTGCATAGTATCGGAAGAAGTCCATATAATCACGGTATGCTGTATTCAATAGGTTGTTCCCTTGCAGGCTAATCGCAATATCCTGCTTCTTATAATGGACTGTACATCCCATAGAAGCAGAAAAGAGAGTATAGCCCTTTGGAGGTGGCACAAAATCACTATTTGGAGGAACACGGGTCTGCTGTGGCACAATGAGATTGCTGACACTTACAAAGACATTTTTCAGTTTCCCCAATTTTGCCCATCTGTATTCCAGTGTATTTTTGAATCGTTGTGGTGGAATCAAAACTAAATAACTGTGATTGATTAAATCATTAGCATAAACCAGTGTAACCTTCGGCTCGTAGGTCAGATGTTTGGTTATATGCCATTTTGCGTCCAGGTCTGAACCTTTGAACAAGGCATTGGTTTGGGTAAAATCAAATTGAGGATAATATCCGTCTATGGTCTGACGGTAAGTGAGCGTTGGTTTGAGATAAATGTAGTTTTCAATGATATTGGTATAGACACCGACTTCTCCTTCCAGCTTTTCACCTTCATAACGGATTGAGGTCGTAAAATTGTAGGACTTTTCTACTTTGAGCGTGCTGTCCCCGACTTCAAATGTTTGAGTAGCGCCATGAATTCCGAAGGCATATAATTCATAGACAGAAGGAGCACGCCAGCCATTCCCTGCATTCGCATTCAGACTTAGTTTCGGAGAGAAGCGGTAGATTGCTCCAATAGTTGCCGTTGAATTAGTGTATTGTTGAGTTGGAGTGTATTCGTCTAATGTATTGAGATTAAGCAAATATTCCCTTTGCCACTCATAGTCGTAGCGTATGCCTGCCTCAATGGTTAACTTATTAATAGGATTCCACTTTTCAATGATGAATAATCCGCCACTGTAATTTCTAAAATTTGGAATGAGTGGGCCATAGGTTAATCCCGTATAGACATTTCCCATCGTGAAAAAGCTTGCACCAATGCTTCCTGAAATATTGTGCCAGGAGTTATGTTCAAAAATCAGTTCACCTGTATGAGTAGTTAAATTAAAATTGTTTTGAGGAGCATTATCAAGACTTCCATTTGTCGAATAAGGAACATCCAGGTCATATTCCTGCCTTGCATCGGTCTGTCTGGCAAAGGTCGCCTCCAATTTGCCGAACCTGCTGTATTTTGTAAAAGCATTTACTTTGAGCAAATCGTGATTTACAAGCTGATAGCCCCTGTTAATTTTGTAAAAACCATTTTGCAGGTAATAGGATAAAGGAAAATTAATCGGAGCAGGCTGTGAGAAAAGTTGCAAAAGCTGTGCTCCGTTACTCGCTTCTGAATAAGTGAATATTCCAAGTTCAGTATAGAAATGACTGTAATAGACACTAATTCCATAATACTCTTTTTCATAAGAGAGTTCGCCTGAATAGTTTTTCTCCAATAGCCCTGTATTATCTAATATGTAATGAGGTGTTTGTATATCTCCTGCCTGCCTGTAAGTACCTTGAATGCGGAAACTAAGTCCCGTCAGCTTTTTGTCAAAGGCTCCTTGCAGAATTCCTGAACCCGCATATAACCTGCTGTTATCCATCCCGACAAAGTTAATTTCTCCGCCAAGGCTTTTCAGCTTGGGCATATCGGCAGGTTCTACCAATACCACTCCTCCAATTGCATCTGAACCATATCGGATGCTTGAAGCCCCTTTGATGACAGATAGTTTTGTAGCTATGAATGGGTCAATTTCAGGTGCATGGTCACTTCCCCATTGCTGTCCTTCCTGCCTGACCCCATTATTAAGTATGAGAATACGGTTGCTATACAGACCATGAATTACGGGTTTTGCTATGGTTGCTCCCGTTTGGATTACATCTACGCCTGATATTTCTTTAAGAGCATCGCCTAAGTTCTCACCACGGGTCTGATTTAGCTTTTCTCCTGATATTTCATCTTTGGTAACTGTTTCTACTCCCTGTTTATCAACCTTGTTTCCTGTTATGTGAACTTCCTGTAAATGGATGTCATCAGACTGTAACTTCAATATTATTGTGCGGTCAGAGGTCATGTTGATAACCGTGTCTAATTTTTTATATCCCATTGTAGAAGCCTCCAGGTGAAAAACACCAATACAAATATTTTTGATTTTGAATTTTCCATTTTCATCTGAAACAGCACTTTGATTCGTGTTTAAAAATCCAATTGCCACAAAGCTCAATGGCTTACCATCGTTGGCACAAAGGATAGTTCCTGAAATTGAGAGATTGCAAGACTTGTCCTGCGCCAATACAGCGCAGGACAAAATCAAACAATGAATAAAAATAAAACTGAACCTCATGTTTTAATGATTATTTACTTTTTCGTAAAAATGTATGCGACTCCCAGAGTAAAACTCATCGCACCCAAAGGCTGATTATATTCTGTTATCAGCCTTCCCACATTAGCAGGACGGTTAATGTTATCCATGTAAAAATCAGGCTGACAGGAAAGGTAATTTGCATGAAGATTTATCCCTAACCAGCTAAGCACATTGTAGCTGACACCAATTCCTGCCATATAACCGAAGGAATTGGCGGTGCAGGCTTGCTGAATGAAATTGCCGTCATCTCTGCCTCCGTCAAATACATCACAGGTAATAGTCGGAGTAGTCGTGCTTGTAAATCCTGCCAATACCTTCGCATTAACTGAGAATTTATCAGAAAATGGATACCGCAGATACAGGCCTGGCATAAAAGTCCACATGCTGTATCCGCCATTTACGCTTGTTGTAGTTTTATCTACGTCAAATGAGTTCTGGTATCCAGCGGAAAGTGAATCAAGCCCTTTAAAATTAAAAGTGCTATAACTGACCATGCCTCCAATTCCAACATACTTTGAAAAGAAATAGGCTCCTTCAATGCCAAAAATTGTTCCATTGCCTGCATATCCCGAAGTATTGTCATTATAGGCAACTTTTGTCCAGTTCCCCGAAGGCATTGTCATCCCTCCTAAAACGCCAATAAAGCCATTACTCTGACCAGGACTGTCCGTTGTTTGAGCCTTAGAACCAATGCTAAGGATAAGCAGAAAGGAAAATAATTTGAGATTTTTCATGTTTTTGTTTTTTTATATTATTGAATGTTCACTGAATAGAATACATCAAAATCGTCAGTTCCTGGGCCACAGGTTCCATTTTTTACGTTTGGCTGATGATGTAATGTTATTTCCAACCTGCCTGTGCTTGTTGCAAGGGTGGTCACATTATCATTCAAACCAACCTGCAATGGAGGATTGTTCGTGTCGTAATCAGTTCGGATAAATGACCAGTTTGTAGCAATGCCACCTGTGGCATTCATACATATCAAGTGGTAGTTCTGCCTTGCCCTGATTTCGGTTGTGACATTAACGGTAGTTGATGGGAGCTTATTGATATTGAAATTGGTTGATACCAAAGAATCAGTTGCCGTCTTGCTTTCATCAAGAATATAAATATTGCAAACGTAGGTGCTGTTCTTTTTATAATTCAATATTGCCTTCGAGGTGTCTGGAGGAATCGAACCGCTTGGGTTGAGTTCCCTCCAAACGGAAGTTGTCGTGTCAAAGGGAGCGACACTATTGATACACCTGAAAATAACAGTTGTAAGAAACTCGTTACTTGGGGGTGCAGGTGTTACAATTGTTTCTGGTTTTTTACATGACGCTATACTTAGCACCATTACGGCAATTGCGACAATAGCAAAGCCTGAAACATAAATCAATATCTTTTTCATTTTTGTACGTTTTAATTATAAATTGTTTAATTGACCTTGCGAGCTATGGCGTATGCCACGATAAAAAGCAACACGCCTGAGTAAAACTCAAAGCAGGCAATGGAATCAGAAAATCAGTTTAAAATTAAATGGTAGGAGGGCCTCTGGGAGAGTAATTAAAATCTACTGTTGATGGGGAAAAGGAATGAACGTAAGTTAAATAAACGCTTGGCAGTGGAGCCGTTGTGGGTATAGCTGGATTTTCAGGTAGCGTTCCTGAAAAAGGAAGGTTAAACTCACAAATAGGGCAACTGTGCTCCTGTTTGTGTAAATGCTTTTCGTTCAGAACAAAGCAAACAGCATCGTACCTGTGAGCAAATTCGTGTATCCCAACTACTACAGATGGCGCAATGAAAAGAGATAGGAAAAATAAGGAAAGAAATCTCCGTGTTTTGAATAACATCAGCACAAATGTAGAATATATTTTTTAAATCCCGAAAATAGCTTATTTAGGTTTAATTGGTTTTACCAAATCCGATGCCCCCTTTGGCCTGTTCCTTCTTTCGGAGGAAGATTAAATCTTCTAAAAGGAATTCTTCTTTATTAAAGCGCTGATTCTTGTCAAACCAAATGCAGGTTGCGTTTTTACCACTGACTTTTTCAATGGACATGTTCGGGGAGTTGTCTATGTTCAGCTTAACCGTATCGCCTTCTTCAATCTTATGTTCCATAACAGTTATAATTATTTTTCAGTGCTGAATATTAAACATGTACTAAGGCTGTGAGCATAGATTTTCCCTTTATCATCAGTCATCTGTGCTTCCACAAGAGCTGTTTTGTTTCCAGAATGAATGATTTTGCCAGTTGCCAATAGCTCCCCTGAATCCTTGTTGATTGCTTTTAAGAAGTTTACTTTAAGTTCCAGTGTGGTGTAGGCTTTCCCTGCTGGAAGCATGGAATGAATTGCACAGCCCATTGCGGAATCCAAAACTGTTGTAATAACTCCTCCGTGAACGCATCCAATCGGATTATAATGAAACTCAAATGGATTAAAGGAGAAAACGGCATTCCCTTTTTCTATGCTCTTTAATTTAAAATCAAGAGCGAGCATTATGGGAGGGCCAGGCAATTTGCCGTCTTTCATAGCCTGAATATATTCCAGGCCCGACATTTGTAATGCCTTCCCGAAACCTATTGATGGGTCTTCCCATGTAAATGTGCGTGAACGTTCCATTTTATATTTTTTGTTTCGATACTGCAATTTAAGGATTGTAAATTTAAAGCTACTGGAAAACAGCCATGATGATACAGAATGCTCAAAATAGGTGAAGACCAGACGTATTGCTAAGAATGGTCTTCTATTGAGAGCCATCAAGCCTGATGACTGCTTAAATTCTTACTTCATGCACTCTGGAAATCGGAATAACCATACCTCCTTTAAAAATAACCTGCTCATCAGTTACGCCCCAAATGGTCGTTTCTATCTGCTTTATCCTTTCGCTATCCTCAAAGGTTATTTTCGCTTTCCCGTGATGGTTGTTGCCCAAAATCATTGCCTGTTCAAGAGAAGTTTTCCTGTTTGACTTCGCCTTCTCATCATTGAGCACTTCATTTTTCGGGAACATGAGATTGGAAATTGCTTCCTTCTCAATTAGCTGTGGGATAGTGTTCATTGGTTTTTGTTTTGAATGAGTTTCTTTTGTCTGTGATTCAGGACATTTGTGTAATCCGTAAGAGCAGAACACGCAACAACTTCCTTCCTTTGCCTGAATGGTTTTATAACAATAACGGCAATCATGCGCAGTTTTCTTTCCGGATACAGGCATTGTTGCTCTCTGTTCAACGCCACAATGAGGACATTTTAGGAGGGTTTCGAGTTTTATGTTATTCAGAACTTTCGTCATTGTTGATACTGAATTTAAGAAAACTTGAAGTGGAAGTCAAGGAAAGGATTTTAGAAGTTGTTAACACCCAACAACCTTACTTCCTTAATGTATCCTGTTTTTCCTCACCATCTTCACGGTCTTTCCCTTCGCCTCGGTGATGTCTTTTCCCCATAAAAGAATGTTCATTTTCTGAACCCTGCATCATGTGTTCTCTCATTCCCATTCCCTCGCCCATCATACGATGTCTGAACATCATTTCGTCCTGATTATGATTCATTCTATGCTGTCTGCCAACAATACAGCGAATGGCTGAACAAGCAATCAGTAGAACAGAAAATACAATGACGAACCAAGATATTACTCTGTAAAATATACCAAGGTCTTCCTTTTTAGTTTTGGCAAGCAGGAATGTTCCTGCGGTAAGCGACAGCAGTAATACTGCTGTTCCAATTGAATGTCCCATTACTTATTTTTTAGATTAAATTTTTTGGATGAAAGATTATTAAAATGATGGACGGACTTTCCTGCAAAAAACACAATATGAAACACATAAACCACTTGCAAGAAGTCCATCCACATTTTAAATGAAGAAAGTAAAGAACGAAACCAAACAAAAAACTAAACTTAAACTGTACTCAAATATATTTCGTCATTCTGCATTTTGCAACTGAAATATACCACTCGTACA
>Ga0206879_1096_pt1 | contig 19600 bp, 14 predicted proteins | sample Alteio_BWOrgCont_5_FD_152897 | JGI IMG/M metagenome (GOLD analysis project Ga0206879, IMG submission 152897) | Enriched cells from forest soil in Barre Woods Harvard Forest LTER site, Petersham, Massachusetts, United States -... | ecosystem: Environmental > Terrestrial > Soil > Temperate forest > O... | reverse complement strand
TACGCCTTATCGATTAGGCTATGAAGCGGATTACAACAGACCAAGTAAGAGAGGCGCACGATCGCGTGATGCAATGGCCGGCAGAACGTCAGGCGAATTTGGTGCAAGCCATTGTGCTCGCCGAAGAACACTATGGCGACGACGAAGAGGTAGGCGAATAACCTCTGTACTCACCACGGGCGGTTGCGGGCAGCGTGACGGACGTTCCGAATAAGCACAGCTTCACCTTCAAGCGCGTAAAAAACGAGGTAGCGGTAGGGAAGAACGGGGGCCATGCGCACGCCGGCGACATCGGTCTCAATGGCTAAATGTGGAAAGCTGGCAAGTCGATCTATCGCCTCCCGCAGGATGACGCTCACCTCGTGAGCAGAGAGAGGATTGTCTTTCGCGATGTAGGATAGAATCTCATCGATCTCAGCGAGTGCCGTCGAGGTATATCGGACCTTCATGTACGATGAAATCGCCCGAAAACGGAATCGACATCCCGATCTGAGGCGTAGCGAGCTTTTCGTACATCCTGAGCGCTGCGGTCCAACGCAACGCGCTCGTCGCTACTGACGTGATAGACATTCCCGTACCGAGTCTCGATCTCCGTGATCGATCGTACTAACTCCTCGCGAGCTTGCTGCGGCCATTTCTCGACACGTCCAAATAAATTTCTCAGTGTGTCACGCATATGCGCAAAGTATAGCACATGCATCAAAAATTGCCGATAACGCTCGCTCGACTGAGTCGTAAAAAGGTTATTGCGCGACGCTTGTTTAACCTAGGTTTTGAGCCATCAAATAGGCGTGGCAGGTTATATGGCTCAACAGAGCCGCGTGTTGGTCAAACTTAGATGGCTCTATTGAGCCATTCCCTGGCGAATGCGGGATGCCGAAATTTCTTTTGAAGTTCACGCGGCACGTTGCTGATCAACGTTTGCGTCCCGTCTGAGAATGGTGCGCGGGAAAAACTCGCAATACTGTTGCTCATTGAACCACGCGCATTTGAAATCGAACAGCGAGATGCCCGTCAGCTGCGAGAGCGCGAGCGCATAGATCGTGAGCTGTGCGAACGGCTTGTTGGTGATCGCATCAGGCTGGTGGATTCTCTCTTGAATTGCGACGCCCACTTGTACCGTTTGAGCCATTTTCTGGTCATTCCCCTGCAATTACTCTAAAAGCGGGATTTTTTTGAGCCTTTTGGGCGTTGTATTTGAGTAGACGTGCGAGTGCCAAAACACTTTTTCGATTCTTTTCTGGGCACTCGGACAGAAAAAATCTCTCGTAAGCGGGGTGTGGAACCGGTGCTTGTAACCTCCCTCTCCGCTGCGGGCAGGCCAGCAGTGATCTGCGCTTCCTGGAGAGTGACCAACTCGAACGGAATGCGCTCCTCCACGATCACGCGACGGAGAAAGAGATCGACCGCCTCCGACATCGTGAACCCGATCTGTGAGAGTACCGCTTCGCTCGCCTTCTTCACGACAGGAACGACTCGAACCTGTATCGTCGCGCTTCGCGTGAGGGCCATATGCGCACAGTATACGGCAGTTGTGCACAGGACAGAAATCGCCGTGTAGTGAAATGCCGCTACACTAAAGCGATATGTCGCCGGAGATGCCGCAGGCATCGCGCAAGCGATACAAGCAGCTGACAGAGTACGAGCGCGGCATCATCCGTCGGATGTTTTCGCAGAACGTTCGCATCCGGGAGATCGCGAGGGTCGTCGAAAAGGATCGGAGCACGATCTTCCGCGAACTTGGGCGCAACCGGAACGCGGGCGGGTTGTACAACGAGCATCATGCGCAATCTTCCCTGAAGAGACGACGCATCAATGCGCGGGCGAAATTGAGGATCATCGAGAACGACATCCTGCTCGAAAAGCAGGTAGAGGACTTGATGAAATACGGCCTCTCCCCCGACCAAATCGCCGGGTGGATGGCCAGGCACCGACAGCGGCGCAGGGTGGCGCGCAGCACGGTATATCGGTGGATACGTCGGCTCTGGCAGTCGCGCAAAGCGCTGCTCCGCACGCGCGGCAAGGTGCGCGCTACGTACGGCTCGAAGAAGGACTCATGGGATCTGAACAAACGGCATATCAGGGAGAGGCCCGCGCTCGTAGAGAAGCGCGAGCGCGTCGGAGACTGGGAGGCCGATCTGGTGCACGGAAGCCAGGACGATTCCAACCATTGCATCTTGTCCCTCGTTGACCGCGCCACAGGCTTTTGCATTCTGCGAAAACTCACCAGCCTCGCCTCCGAGGTGTGCGCTGCTGTCATCATCCGGGCGCTTGAGGGGCTGCCAGCCAAAACGATTACCTGCGACAACGGGTGGGAGTTCGGCCGTCACCAGCGGATCGAGCGGTCGCTTGGGTGCCGGGTGTACTTCACGGATGTGCACAGCCCGCAGCAGCGCGGATCGAATGAGAATCTCAACGGATTGCTGCGGCAATATTTTCCAAAGGGAAAGTCGCTGAAGCATGTCACACAGGTGCAGCTGAACGAGATTGCACGACGACTCAATGGGCGGCCTCGCAAGCGCTTTGGATACGCTTCGCCCCGCGAATTGTTTGCGTCCATGACCGGCAAATCACGACTTTTCAGTCGCTAACAAAGAGGTCTTGCGACCAAAAACGGTGCGGAAAAACCGACTGCCGTCACCCTGTTTTTCGAACGAAAAAATCGCACTTCAAGTGAGAATGCTCACGGCGCCGTTCCTGATCTGAAGGATGTCGATATGACCAGTGATCCCGCGCTCCTGGCCGGGCACTTTGGGAGCGAGTTCTATCCCCCACCGGGCCTCGAGCGCGGCGATGTCCGGCTCGCGGAGCCATATTGGAATCTCGACGGCGACAGTGACGGAATCATTCGCCAGCATGAAGCGTTGCAGCGTCTCGTGGCGAAGCTTGTTGTTGCCGACGGCCGGGATAATAAGAGCGGCCGTATGAGTTGCCGCATTTTCCCTGACGTTGACGATCGCGTGGACAGTGTCTGCAAAGGTCGCTGCTGCCTGGGAAGCGCGGGCTTTCGAGTCCCCTACCCTACTGAACAGCTCGTGCGGGCAATCGGTCGCTACGCGTTCGAGAAAATCTGCAAGCGGCGCGAAGCGCGCGTCGCCTTTGCGCTTGTCGTCGAGCACTCCGGCGCGCAGGAAGTCGAGCTTCGGCCGGTGGTATGCGTAGCTATAGATTTGCCGGTGATACAGCTTGATCCTGTGGATGGTCTGGTTCGCTGGAAAACGTGCAAGGCCTTGCGAGCGCAGGCGACGATAGCTGCAATGAGCTTTGTATTGCTCCAGCCATGATGTGATGGTCGATGCCGAGACGCTGCGGTTGGTCTTCTTCTTGAGGCGGGCGGCAGTCTGTTCAAGCGTGAAGCCGATATCGTAGTCAGTGAGCGCCAAGAGGATCATGCGGAGCGGATACGTCTTATTGCGCAGCGCCGCGGGACCGGGAGTGAATGCGCGCTTGCAAGAGTTGCAGTGCCATAGTTGGACGATCTCAAGCTTTTTCTTGCGCGTGCCGCGGCGGGTCAACGAGTGGCTGCCACAGTGCGGGCAGGCCTCAGGCTGTTTGGCCGTGAGCGGGACGCGGGCGCTCTTGGGAATGACGGGCATATCGGCGGGAGGCCCCTACCCTACCATGAAGCTCACGAATATCGAAAAGAGAGCACACGGATTTTGCATGACGGAACGCGCCAACTGAACCGCGAATAGCTCACGGATTTGAGGTGCCGCGGGCCGGCGGGAGCGCTTTGTAGCTCGGCGGTAGCTCGGTTTGGTATGATGCGTGAATGGGAGGCGGGTTGGTGGTCGGGACCCCAACTGCTGGCTCGCTCCCCTATTCCATTGGCTTATCCTTCGCTTTATTTTTCGCTATGCCGGTATGTAAAAATTGCGAGCATCGCGGAGAGGATCACAACTGGATATCGCCAGCGTGTTCGCGTTGCGGAGGGGGGAATTCTCGCTGCCCGTGGTGTTTTGAAAAGTATCAGCAGCGACGCAAGCGTGGGCAGTGCCGATATCCGGGTTGTCGGTGTTCAAGGTATGCCCCGTTGAGCGACACGCGGCGGCCAGTCAATCGAGTGCTCGGACGGATGTTGTATCCGAAGGAACGATGAGGGAGCGTCTGAGTTTCAATTTGGCGATTCAAAAACGACCTGACAGTATTGCTCGATGAACATCGGGGCTTACCACTTCAATTATATTGGCGACATCGAGCCCGTGCGCGGACGTGACGGCTCTGTAGAGCAACTGATGCCACAGGGTCGATACAAGAATGCGCGAAATTTACCACTTAACAGATATGGGGCGGGGCCGTTTTGCAGATTCACGATTGCGAAAACGTTTCGGACAAGCGGCGTTTATGTTCTCACTATGAACGAAGACATACGCTACGTGGGGGAATGCGCAAACCTCTCGGTGCGGTTCAACACTGGCTACGGCAACATCTCTCCAAAAAACTGTTTCAAGGGCGGGCAAGAGACTAACTGCCGTCTGAATAATCTTGTTTACTCGGCGGCTGTAGCTGGTGAGCGCGTATCAGTCTGGTTTTTTCACACTCCACAATATAAGGCGATAGAGGCGGAGTTGCGATCGACGTTGACGCTCGCCTGGAACCGACGCTGAGAGGTCCAGCGCCTCTTTTGTCACGTCACGGATTTTGGACGGCGGGCTCACGGATATAGGAAAGATAAGTTGCTGATTTTGGATAGCGAGTAGATCACGGATTTTGGGGGTGGCGGTTCCCTTTCGGCGCGCTTTGTGGCGGTGCAAGCGTAGTCGGTTGTGGGTTTGCTTGGGCCGGGGAGTTGAGTACGATTGGAGAGGATGATCGTGTTGTTTGACGCTTTTGACCAAGAAGCGGGACGCGACACAGGTCCCGCCGACTCGTCCTCGGTATGGAGCGAAGGAGCCTGAGATGAGCATCACGACCAACAATGAAGGTGCTGGCATGTTGCGGGTATTTTGCGTCATGACCTTCCTCATCGGTATCGCGCTGCAAAATGCCTCGGCTCAGCAACAGACCGACCAGGTGTCGAGTTGGAAAACATGGGTTAGTGATCAGCTCACTGACATCGACAAGGAGATCAAAGCTTATGAACAAAATATCGGTAAAATCATCCCGGCGCGGCCGGACGTGACAAAAGAGTACTGCGATCACCAGTACCAGGGAATGATCAACCGAGGACATGCTCAAATCGGCATGCTGAACGAGGAAGTGAAAGTCTGGAACTCAACTGACGGGCAGGAAAGAAAGCAAAGGATTCTTCGGATGGTCGCGGAATATAACGAATTCGCTAAGAACAGCGAACAGATTCTCGATGCCGCCCGTCTGATCTGTCCGCTTCCGCTCCCGCTTCCGATTCCGAGGCAGGCATCACCATAATGACAACGGGCAGAATCTAGCGCTTTGAGTAATCATTTTCTCACGTTGATGTGGAGGTTGCAGATTTGGGTGGTGGCTGTTCCCTTTCGGCGCGCTTCTACGCGGTGGGGCGAGGAGTTGAGTACGATTGGAGAGGATGATTGCGTTGTTTGACGCCTTTGAGCAAGGAGCGGGACGCGATACAGGTCCCGCCGACTCGTCGTCGGTGTGGAGCGAAGGAGCCTGAGATGAGCATCACGACCAAACACCCAGCACATTATGACGCGGGGGCAAAGGCGCTCCTCGCAGCCTTCTTCCTCATTGCCGCAGAGCAAGGTGGATCCCTGGCTCAACAGAGTGATCCGTTCGTAGCTTGGCAACAATGGGCACACGATACCAGACAGAAGATCGAAGAGGGGATCTGGAATTACACGCAGAGCCTGGGGAAAGTCATTCCCAGCGTACCAGGGCTAACCAAGAAGGACTGTGACACGCGATATCTCGATCTTATCGCGAGAGGAAATTCTCAGCTGAGCATCCTCTTGGAGGAATTAAAGGAATGGAAATCGGGTGCGGCCGATCGAATACACAAAATCAACGAGCTGGGATCGAAATACAACGAAGCGGCTAAGGAGATTGACACAAGACAGAAAGACACTCTCTCGATCTGTCCGTTTCCGACCCAGGCATCACCATAATGACAACGGGCAGAATCGAGGGCTTTGAGTAATCATTCTCTCACGATGGGGTGGAGGTTGCGGTGGCGGTGGAGGCAGTGTCAGAAGAGGTTACCGTGTCCCCTTCCCCGTCAGCGGAGGTTGATGAGGCGGCGTCGGTGGGAATGATTGAGGGGGCTTTGTTGCGCGGTGGCGCGCTGTTGATTGTTGAGCCGGTGAAGCTCTTGGTGTTGACGGACTGTCTTGTCATTGCGGCCGAGTCTTGATTGAAATTCGTCGACTATCGCGCATAAAATGCGAGGTATAGAGGTGCTATAGGTGTAGCCCGTCGTGGTTTTTCCCCGTTATTGATGCGTGGGGAGATTTTACCAGGGGACGAGTCATGAGAGTGACATTTTTGGCTGGTTGCTTTCTGGCGTGCATCGCTTCGACATCGATTTTGGCAAGCAGCACAGGGGACGCGCTTAAACAATTCGGTCTAGAAGGATCGTGGTCACTAGATTGCAGTAAAGACCCTTCGAAAGAATCCGCAGAGCGGTGGAAGATAGACGTACCTTTGCTGAGCGCACCGATGTCAACCAGTACCAGCAGAGACCAAAGCGGTGTTGTGCGCATTATAAAATCCGAAATTACGGAGGCGACACGAATCACTGAGGATAAAATGAGAATCGTCGAAAATCCCGTCTCTGTAAGCTATTCAGATAATTCCACCCACACAGATATGTTGCCGGAACTGGAGAAGGTCTTTGAGAAGATGAGTAACAAGCTTAGAGTGTTCAGGTATGGCTTCGCGAATGGTGGGCCACAGTTCGTAGTGAACGGCGTACAACAAAACGGGATGCCCGCACCTCTCATTGAGAAGTGTTTGAATTGATTTCTGGGGTCAGATGTACTGCACCTTACTTCTCCCCAATCCCGTCCCTGACCAATCCAGGTCTCGATTGGAATTCGTCGCCTATCGCGCGTAAAATGCGAGGCATAGAGGTGATATAAGTCCAGCACCTCATGCTGGACGGACTTGTTCTGGCGTGGGGATTACGGAGGGCGAAGATGCGAGGAGTTGCGCCGTGTTTATTTGCGTTAGTAGGATTATGCTTCACTCAATCGTCTGCGACGGCCGGTAGCGTCAGTGACGCTCTCGCGTCCTTTGGACTTATTGGAAATTGGTCTCCTAATTGTGCACAAGACCCGAACGATCCTAATTCACGAGAGGAAGGCGGAAAATTGCCTGTTCGCTGGACCTACAGTCTAGAAGGTTGGTCTAGTGGAATGCTGACAAAGAAGATGCGCACATCAATAGGTCTCAACGTTAGCCGTCAAGAACTTCAGCAGGCGCAGAAAATCACGGCAGACAAAATTAAGTACACCACTCTTGTTGTTAGTTTTCAAAGCGGGAACGGGCTAGAGCAAAAATCACGGCATGCCTCAACAACTTCGGTCGTTCAGATGGCGAATGACAAGATCACGGTTGTGAGCGAAGTTACCGGCGATGGTTTCATTTATGTCGAAAATGGTATGTTGATTATTAGGATGCCGAAAGACGGACAACTGGTCGAAACAAATAGAACTCCATTCGGTATGTTCGAACGGTGCTTGAACTAACGAACGGCGGCTAAACATATTGAATCGTTTTCTCTTCGATACCGTCGCCTACTAACCCCAGGATCAAATAGACGGGTGCATCCACCGCGTCGTCGTGCTCTTGATCCCGAACGAGAGTAGCTGTGTCAAAAGCTGCCAGTCTATCGGCTAGAAGAGGTTGCGGCAGTGCCGGTGGCGTCGAGCGGCTGGGAGTTGTCGTTGGCGGGTGTGCTTGAGGCTTGATTGTCGTTTGCCGGTTGGGAGGCCTGGGTTGGCTCGATGATGACGGTTCTTGTGGAGGTCGAGGTGAGGCCGGATTGGTCGGTGGCGACGTAGTCGATGGTGTCAGTCGCGGCTTGAGTGGTGTCGAGCTGGACGCTCGGTACTGATTGGCCATTCAGATAAAGCTGGATGCCGAGATTGAGGTCTGCTTGCGGAGCTGTGATGGTGGCGCCGAGGTCGTTGTAGCTGTCCCCTACTTGGACGATGGCGGGATTGTCGCCGTTGATTTGAATGATGGGCGGGGTGGTGGAGCTCACGGAAATTGGAGAAGTAGACGACGAATTTTGGAACGATGACTCACTACCGTTGGAAGCCGAGGAACTCACGGATTCTGGGGTTTGCGCGGAGGCGGTTTGGTCCAATAGGGCGGCGAGTTGGTCGCCTGTGACGCAGACTGGGGTGCCGTCGGATTTGGTGATGCAGAGTTGGTTCGTGTTGGTCGTGGAGGCGTTGCTCGTTTGCGAGTTGACGGTTTGGAAGTTGCCGACCTGGGCGAAGAATTGGTCGATGCCATTTGTCGCGCTCGCGAGCCATTGGGTGATTTGGGCGAGGAGGTTCTGAATGAATGTATCCATGAAGGAACCTGCCGCGGGCGCCGAAGAGGTCGCTGCACCGTACTGCGAGAGCGCGAGGAGCGCGCCGAAATCTGATGGTGCGATCCACTGCTGCGGCGCAATATACACCTCTATCATGTTGCTGCCGCCCTCGCCGCTGCCGGGGCCGGTGAAGGGCGCGAGCGCGTAGCCCAATATCGTGCCGCTCGTCGTCGCCTTCATGCCTGCACCGGGGGTTGAGGTGGAGACAGTGATGGGGTCGCCGATCGCAACTGCCCCGCCGTCGAGCGTCATGTTGACAGGGACGTGGCCGACGAGCGCGACGAGTTGCGGATTGGAGCTGGAAGCAATAACGTCTAAGCCGATAACATTGGGAGCGGTCGGCACCGCGCCGATGAGGAGATTTCGGTCGGCGTAATCGGCGATGGCGACGTCGGCGGTCGTGATGGTGTACGGCGTCGAGGTGGACTCTCCCGGCGCGGGGTTGCTGACCAAGAAGTCGCGCGAGGTGGTGGTGCCGACAAGCATGACGATATCGCCGCGCTCTGGCATCTGCCCCACAGTGCCGTAGCGCTCAGCAATGTCCCCGTCGCAGCCAGTATATGCCGTAAAGGTGTAGTTACTCGAACCGGTTACAAGCCCTCCAGAGAATGTCAGGCTGCCACTAAAACCGAAGTCGCCGCCGTCGCTGCCGCCGCTGCACCCGGCGCTATTCCCCGCTGATGCAGAATTCGTCCCGCTACTGCCTTGGTTCAAGGTCGCCACGCTTCCGAGACCTAGGTTGCTGCGCGCAGCTGATGCGCTCGTCGCTCCCGTGCCGCCGTTTGCCAGCGAAAGTGCGGTGGCAAGCGTCACATTGCCATTCTTATCAATGGTCAGCGCCGCGGAGGAACTTGTGGCGGTCGCGGTGGAGGTCGCGATGTAGAGGCTGTTTCCAATTGAGCGCAGACTCCACATGTTATCTCCCGGCGTATTGTCGGAAAGGAGAAGCTGAGGCGCGGTTGACGTGCCAAGCGTCAAGAGACCGTATTGCGCAGTCGAGGTTCCGTAGGTCATTGCACCGAGCGAGCTGTTGAAAAATGAGTTGGCGATACCTCCGAATGCGCCGCCATTATCGAATTCGATCTGCCCGTTTGAACCGCCCGGCGTTCCTCCTCCGCCACCACCAACGCAGGTGCCGTTAATCGCGAAGCAGCCCGCGGAAAGATTGAGACCGTTGGCGGCCGTCGATGTTGCCGATGAGCCGGTGAGATTGAGGTAGGTGGCGCTGATGCCGGCGCCGAATGTGGAAGTTGCCGTGCCGGTGATCGTGGTCGTCGCGGTGCCGCCGACCCAGAGCGAGCCGAACACGGAGGCGAGCGTTGAGGAGCTGTTGGTGAATTGGGCGAGACCGGTTGAGGTGAGGTTGCTGAAGGTCTGCGTGCCGGCGAACGTGTTGCTCGTGCTTGTGCCGAACGCGAGCGAGAGCACTCCTCCGGAGAATTGGATCGGGTATGTGGCGGCTGCGGCGGCGACCTGACTGCTGCCGTTTGCATACAGAAGCGAGCCCGCCGTTATGTTCGGAAGCCACAGAGTTGAATCGGTTTCGAGGGTTGAGCTGGCGTTCGCGAAGGTTTGCAGGCCTGTCCAGTTGTTCGCGCTCCCGAGGTTGAGGCTGAACGTCTGCGAGCCGGAGCCGTTATATGCGCTTCCCGAAAGTCCGCCGCCTGCGGAGAGGCTTGCGAGCGTGCCGCCGAGTTGGACGCCGCTGATCGTGTTGGCTGAGAGGAGGTTGGTGCCGATGGTCGAGGTGGCGACGACTTGCCCAGAGGAGTTCACGCCGAGGACGGCGGAGGCAAGGTTCGCGAGCGTGAGCTGACCCGTACTATTAAATGATGAGGTTGCGGTCGCGCCGAAGAACGCGCCGTTGAAAACGCTCTCGGCGGTCGAGGATGCGCCTGCCGAGAGAAGCTGGAGCGCGCTCCAGTTATTGGAGCTGCCGGTATTGAGTGAAAGCGACGTTGAGCCACCGAGCGACACCGCTCCCCCGCCGCCGAGGCCACTGCCCGCAGAAACCGTGACTGATGAGTTGGTAAGGCCGGAGTTACTGAGCGTCCCAGAGATGGTCGGCGTCACGCTGATGCCGTTGCTTGAGACAGCGAACGTGTTGCCGAGGGTGAGGCCGTTCCATGACAGGGTTGAGGTGGAAATCGAAATGGCCGTGGCGGTGGTGGTGGCGTAGTTGCCGAGCGCCGTGATGCCTCCCGTGGTGCAGGTGGGGCACGAAAGCGACAGCGAGCCGCCGAGTGAAAGAGCGACGCCGCCTGCGAGCGGGCCGGACGTGTTGATGGTGACTGAGGAATTGGCGAGCTGACTGTTCCCTATCGTCGAAGTGGCGACGACTTGGCCCGAGCCGTTGACCGAGAGCAGCGAGCTGGTGAGGCCGTTCAGGTCGAGCGTGCCGAGCGACGCGAGCTGCGAGAACAGGTTGGTCGAACTGGCGGTCGTGCTGAAGAGTGCGCTCGTGGTCGCGTTGCCTTGCACTAGAAGATTGCCGGTGGTCGTCGCGCCTCCATTGATGGTGAGGCCGCTTGCTTGGGTGCCGTTGCCGATGGTGGATGAGGCGAATGCGGTGAGGCCGCCGTTCAGGGTAAGAAGGTTGGAAAAGATGTCATTGCCGCTGAACGTGTTGTTGTCCCCGAGGAGCGTGGAAGAGGCGGCAGTAACAGTGTCTGCGGCGTCGCCCAAGGTCAGGGTCGTGCCGTTGACGACAATGGTGGAGTTGGTGAGTCCCGAATTGTTGAGCGTTCCGGTCACGGTGGGGGTGAGCAGGATGTTGTTCGAAGAGGCGACTGCGGTTTGCCCGAGCGTGAGACCGTTGAAGGAGAGGGTTGAGGTTGAGAGCGAGACTGAGGTTGCGGTGGTGGTGGCGTAGTTGCCGAGGCCAGTCAGGTAGGTGCCGGCGGTCTGGAAGTGCGAGGGGGAGAAGGTCTGCCACGTGCCGCTGAAGTTGCTGGAGGCGTCAGTGAAACTGTCGACACCGGAGAAGACGTTGGCGTCTCCCAGCAGCGTCGATGAGGCCGCATCGACGATGATGTTGGACGAGCCGTTGAAGCTGACGCCGTTTATCGTCCTCGCGGTTTGCAGCGTCGTCGCGGTGTTGGCGTTGCCGTTGATGCTGGCGGCGACCGTGTTGTTGAAGATGTCGTTGCCGGAGAAGGTGTTGTTGTCGGAGAGCGCGGTCGACGATGCGGCAGTAACGGTGATCGAGCCACCGGCGGTGAGCGAGGTGCCGTTGACGGTGCCGAGCGTGCCGGTCAGGAGGTTGGTGCCGATCGTGGAGCTCGCGACGACCTGGCCGGACGCGTTCACGCTGAGAAGCGCACTCGCGAGGTTGGCGAGATTCAGCTGGCCCGCACTATTAAATGAGGAGGTTGCTGTTCCCCCGAAGTACGCCGTGGCGAAGTTCGAGAAGTTGGTCGATGACGCGTTCCCGGTGAATAGCTGGAGCGCAGACCAAGCATCGCTGTGAGCGAGATTGAGCGATGCGACCACCCCGCCGGAGGTCGGCGATATCGTGAGCGTGCCGTCGGAGTTGGAGACGGAGTTGACCGATCCACCGCCACTTGAGCCGCAGTCAGAGCCGGTGCCGGTGACGTGGCCGGTTGCGTCGACGTGGAGGCACTGCGTGGAGCCCACGATGCCGGAGATGATGAGGTTGGTGGTGCTCGCGGTCGCGAAATACCCTTCCCCACTTGCCGTGACGTTGGTTGTCGATGCCCCGCCGTTCAGCGTTTGGAGATTGGAGAACGTGTTGGCGGTAGTGGTACCGAACGCGAGCGAGAGGTTGTTGCCCGAGAAGCTGATCGGATATGACGCGGTGACCGGTGCTTGGTAATCGGTGCCGGCGACGGCCGCGGCGACTTGACCGTTAGCGTTCGTTTTGAGGAGCGTTCCGGCCTGGTTCGGGAGCCACAGGGTCGAGACCGAGCCGAGGGTCGATGAGGCGTGGCCGAATGTTTGAAGGCCGGTCCAGCTATTCGCGTCGGCGAGGTTGAGCGAGAGCGAGGTGGAGCCGCCGAGCGCGACGATGCCTCCCCCACTCAGTCCACTTCCGGCGGAGACGGTGACGGCAGCATTTGCGAGCTGGTTGTTCCCGATCGTCGAAGTCGAGACGAAGGACGTGCCGTTATATGCGAGGAGCTGGCCGCTGGTGAACGAGGTCGCGTTGGTGCCGCCGTTTGCGATCGGCAGCGTGCCGGTGAGGTAGTTGACGCCGATCGACGTCGTCGCGATCGGATTGCCGTTCTGGTCGAAGGCGAAGATCGAGTTCGGCGGGCCTTTGACCACATTCCAGCCGATGGTCGAAGTTGCGACGACCTGGCCGGACGCGTTCACGCTGAGAAGCGCGCTCGCGAGGTTGGCGAGATTCAGCTGGCCTGCACTATTAAATGAAGAGGTCGCGGAGCCGCCGAAGTAGGCAGTGCCGAAGTCGGAGAAATTGCTAGAGGAGGCGTTGCCGGCGAACACCTGAAGCGCGCTCCAAGTGTTCTGCGTCGAGGTCGAGACGTTGCTGGTTCCCCCGCTGCCCGCAGTGATGCCGAGCGAGGAAGTGGCGACGAGGTTGTAGCCGCCGATGGAGTTGCCAATGAGCAACTGCCCGTAGCTCGGCAGCGTCGAGGTGCCGGTACCGCCTTGGCTGGGAGCGAACACGCCGAAGATCGATGCGGCGCTCAATGATGAGGTCGCGGTGACGGCGCCTTGCGCGTTGGTCTGCAGAAATCCGGACGGCGAGTTGGAGACAACAAGGTTCGTCGTCGAGGCGGTGCCGAAGTACCCTTCGCCGCTTGCGCTGATATTGGTGGTCGAAGCGGCGGTGTATGTGAGCGTCGTGCCGGACAACGTGTTGATGACGCCGGCCGGGACGTTTGCGAACGAAGCAAACAGGTTGGTGGAAGTCGCGTTGGTCGCGACGAAGTTCGTGGTCGAGGCGTTGGTAACGGTGAGAAGATCGCCGCTCTTATCGAACGTGAAATCAGCATTGCCGTTGAAGACACCGCCGTCGTTGAATTGAACTTCGGTGTTGGAGCCACCGGGATTGTCAGCGCCGCCTCCGCCCGTCGCGAGGCAGGTTCCATTGATCGAGACGCAGCCGCCCGAAAGAGCGATGCCATTGCCGAAGGTCGTAGTCGCTGACGATCCGAGTAACGCTTCGACGCGCGCGTCGGTGTAATAGAGGTTGGAGCCCTCGGGGACGTTGGAGGTGGTGACGCCGGAGAAGGTCGGGTTCGTGATGGTGACGTTGGAGAGATTGTCGATCGGCGGTGCGATCGGCACATAGGGTTCGTTGAAGTTGCCGCCGGCAGCGACGTTTTGCGGGACGGGCGATGTTGCGGGCGCGCTGAATTTCTGCGTGAGCGTGTTCGTCAGTTGCAGAAGTTGCGAGTTGAGTTCGTCTTGCGTGACGAAGTTGTCCGCGGCGAGCGGTTCGCTGTCGACGATGCGCTCGACCGGAGAGGTGATGTATTGATTGATGACGGACGGATTGCTTTCCGATGTTGCTGCATTTGCGAATTCATTTTGGGCGGAAGACGTTGCTCCCGGTTGCGAAGCATGTCCGGTCGATGTTGCTGTTGGGGTTTGCGCGGATGTCGCCGGGCTCGTCGCGGCCGCAGCGGACGCGAGTTGATTATGAGAAGTTGCGTCGGCCCAGATGCCGGAGCGATGCGCGAGCGCGAAGGCTGCGGCTGAGAGACCGCCGACCAGAACCAGCGCGGCCGTCGCCGCGGCGGTCCATTGAAAGACGCCTGTCGGTCTAAGGCCGCTACTATCCGGGGACGGGGTTTGTGGTGCGGTCCCGCTCGCGAGAGCGGTCCGCTCCGCGACATCGCGAAGCTGCGCTGAAAGCTCCGCACTGCGCCTCGCCTTCAACGCATTCTGGTCGGCGAGAAAGCGGTCGAGAGAATGAGGGTCGATATACCACTTGCGTCCGATCCGTTTCGCGCGGACCTCGCCCCGGCGCGAGAGCAGTGCGACATAGTCGGAGCTGAGCGCTGCCTGCTCGGCGGCCTCGATCGTTGAGACGTAGCGAACGCCATCGAACGAGATGGCGTCGCTCATACGTTCAGAGCGAAGCAGACTCCTTGGGCGATGACCGACATACGGCGGGGATGCGTATCAGTGTACGTGATCAAATCGCGCGGGACGCCCGCAACGAGACGAAAACGTTGATAACTGCAGAAGTATCGGACGCTGCGATCCGGCAGGTTGCGCGGGTCGGGTCTCGGAGACTGCGGCTCGATGGTGCTGCGATCATCGGATCGGCGCCGGGTTGGCATCGCCGGCAATGCAGATCGGATTGGTCGCGGGAGCTGCGGGGAGACCCCAGGGAGGGTCGACAGCTGATATGGGCCGGCGAGCTCACGCGGTTGGAGCGCGCACTTGGCGTGGGAGGTTGTTAGACGCGGTTTCTAGAGTTTGTTGTATCTCGGCCCGCCGAGATAGCCGAGATACCGTCGGCGAGATACGGAATTGCATGCTTTCTGCTAATGTGTAGTCGATTATTAGCAGGCAGAGTCTCTACGAAGGACACTCACCATGAAGGGTATCTCATGCCCAATCTGCGCAACGGCCGCGCAGAGCACTGATGATCCGATCGTTCCAGGCATTGTGTGCCCTCGGTGTGGCGAATTTCGCTATGAGCCGAACGATTGGTCTGGGCCAAAAACTGTGTGGGACAAGGTTCGCCTCTCGGGTTGGGTGCGCGATCAAAACGATGCGGACGCCACACCTCACTTCACGCGCGAGTTGGCAAATAGGATCAAGACGAAACCTATACCTGGACTTAAAGACCGATCATCGCGCTTGCTTAAATACCTAGCGACCAAGAAAACGCGACCGACCGCGTTCTTTATGCACGAAGAGGTTTCGAAAGACCGCGAAATGTTGGGGCGGACGTATTCGGCTGACGCTGAAGATGCATTGCCGCCGATGATGCTGCTTCGCGAAGAAAAATTCATCGGTAACGAGGATGGGGCTCCGGGCAGTTTCCAATTGTCTATCGCTGGCATCTTGGAAGCTGAGCAGTTGGCCTCAACCTTTAGCCCGCACGCGCAGGGCTTTGTCGCGATGTCCTTTTCCGAATCAATGAAACCGGCTTGGGCACACGGATTTGCGCCAGCGATACGGGCTGCGGGCTTTAGACCATTCAGGATAGACGCGAAGGACTACACTGGCGGCATCTCTGACGAGATAATGACCGAGATTAGACGATCTCGGTTCGTGGTGGCCGATTACACCGAGCAAAAGCACGGGGTCTATTTCGAAGCCGGATTTGCAATGGGGTTGGCGCTCCCGTTGGTACCTACATGTCGAGCCGACGACATTTCAAAACTGCATTTTGATATTCGGCATTTGAATACGCTGACTTGGAAGAAGCCAGAAGACTTAGTGGACGCGCTTTCGAAACGAATCATGGCAGTTATAGGTGCCGGACCCGATATCATATAAAGTTGAGACAACACACACTATGCGCGGTCTTCGATCGTTCGGCGAGGTCTAGCGAACCGCTGCCGACTCTGTTCGCGGATCAGCTCGGCCGTGCGGAGCGGCTCATACAGCTTATCCTCCGCAGTGATGCGATCGCGGCCGATGCCGCGACGAAGCCAAGCGGTGAACGGTTCCTGATCAGCGAGGCCGCCTGCATCCATCGGGCGAAACTCGGGCGCGAGTAGCTCCGCGTCGCGGCTGCCGACGCGGAACACGACCAGCGTGCCGGCGTTGCCGAGCACGGCGGCGCGCACGGCCGGCGAAAGCTGATCGGTGTATTGGTTCGCCAGACAGAAATGCGTCGCAAATTTTCGCGCCTCGGACAGAAGCGAAGCGAACGCCTCTGAGCTGAAGGTTTGGAATTCGTCCACGTGCACGAAGAACGGCACGCGCTGCTCGGGCGGCAACGCTCCCCTCTCCATGGCGACCAGCTGCATGTGCGAGACGAGCAGCGAGCCCAACAGATTCGCCGCCTGCTCCCCTATCGATCCCTTCGCCAGGTTGGCGATGAGGATGCGCCGATTGTTCATGGTGAACGCGAGGTCGAGGCGCGGTGCGACTTGACCGAGGATGAGCCGCAGATGCGGCGAGGCGGTGAACTGTCCGGCCTTATTCAAGATCGGGGCCGCGGCCTCCGCTCGCTGGGTTTTGGTGTAGCTCGGGTATTCCTCCTGCCAGAAGCGCCGCGTTTCAGGGTCTACGACTTTGGCAACGATGCGTTCGCGAAAAGCATCGTCGGTGTAGAGACGTGGCAGGTCGAGCAGAGTTGCGTGTTCGCGTGATATGAGTGCCGCGATGCCGTGAAAGAGGAAATGCTCCAGCCGCGGTCCCCAACTGTCGCGCCAAAGATGCTTAAACGCCGCTACCATACCGGAGGCAGCGAGCGCCCGGCGCTCAGGCGCGATCCGGGTCGCGGGATTGAAGCCAACCGGGTACTCGGTCTCGGCGGCATCGAGGTAACAAACGTCCATGAGACGCGAACGCGGAATCGCGTCCAGAATTTCGATTGCGAGATCGCCGTGGGGGTCGATGACCGCGACCCCCTCCCCCGCATAAATATCGCCCATCGCAAGATTGTAGAGGAACGTCGATTTGCCCGAGCCCGATTTTCCGATGACGTACACGTGACGCTCACGCTCTTCTCGAGAGAGCACAACGCCGTTGCCGCCGGCGGTCTTCGCAATGGAAATATGCTCGGGCTCCATAACGTCGCGCCCGCCTCCAGTGAAAATGCACGCTGCTTCACTCAGCACGCACTTGCCGTTCATGCGCTCTTCTCAACTTCGTGGACTTTGGGATAGGGCGCGGCACGCCGAGCTAGCCTTGATGAGCTGTAGTCGGCGAACTACGAGAGACCGGCGCCACGTCGTGAGACGTGGAGACTTCAGTTTAACGTTGCCGTCCGATGCCGAATAAGTTGGCGTGTGTGGAATGTTTGGGGATATGAATGCGAGGTGCCACGCTCTCCCCTGCCACTTCCCGTTGGTGAGACAGAGCGACATTCCCGCCGGAGCCGACGCGTGTACGCGTGCGCGCCGGTAGCGCCGGTCAATGCCGGGCAAAGGCCGCCGCAACGCGGGTCGCATTGACGGGCGCGTGGTCCGGCGCGCCGAACCTGGTGTACCCGTGGCTTCGTACTAAGTCGTGGGCACGAGAAATGCTCCGAAATCACCGCGAGTCAAATCCACATCGACACTAATCCCGTCCCAATCCTGGTCGGTGGGAACCTGTTGCCAAATGTTCCAAAGATTGCTCGCGACAAATTCGCGGGTTCCTACAAAATCCATCGAGGCGGAGACATACGTGTGCAAGCAAGCGTGTTCAGAGAGCATGTGACTACAAACGACGCCGTCGCTGTAAACACCCGTCAAATACTTTCCCTTAAGACTTGTTTTCACCCCCCTGAAGTAGTCTCGGATGCCCGGAAGATCATCTTTCGTGTAACCCAGTGGCAGGTGCAACCCCTCTAGCGTAAAGTAAATTGGAGTGTTCTGAGGCTGTCCAATTTTGTTGGCTTGATTGAAGGCATGACCGCCGTCTGTTTCTCCCCTTTCCTCCGTAAGAGGCAGGTAATGGCCAGTATCCTCGTAGATGGCAAAGATTTTTATTTTAGCTTTTGAAAGTGCCGTCGCCTCAGGCTCGGTGATCTTGTACTCGGGATTGACCACACCATAGTATCGACCAACAGCTGTTACACCTCTGTCTAGCAGGGTCATAATTTTATCGGCGTCAGTGCAATTCGTATTGGTGTCGATCACCGGCATCGCTGTCCCCCTCTCTGACATTCGAAGTAGCAATAACATTGGCTGTCCATACTATTACAATCTAGAATGGTGAGTAGCGATTATTAGAAGTATTCCGCAAGGGAAACTTGCTTGGTTACGGCCTGCCCAAAGCACCAAGGTACTCGCTTTCCGAGAGTTAGTTTCAAATTGTGTTGTCGCCCCCGCTTTGTCGGAGCCCCAAAGCAAGGAGCCCCGCCCCAGCGCGGCGACTATGCGACGGCGTCCGGCGCAGCCGGCCGACCCCGTGCCGCCCGCCCGAGCACCGCAGTCACCAGACGAGGAGCGCAGTGGCCGCCAGCTTTGCCAGATACATAATTGTTGAAAGCTTTTTATAGGCAAAGTGGCGGCGCGGGGTCGGGCGACCAGCCCGACAAAGCGGGGGCGACTTGTAAGGACAAATAAGAACGTTTTTCTTCACTGAGGGTACAAATCAGGCGTACCCCTGTTGTACCTCATTGTGCCGCCGATTGATTGCGTCGACCCTATGAGGGTCGTTCATTATTAGATGCATTTGAGTGCTGTTTTGGTATTTGCAAACTGCATTCCCCTACTGAGTATTATTAATATGAGTATTCTTAGATGCGTATTCTTATATAGAGAGACCGGAAGATGTTGCCGGTCAGGGGCGGCATCCATTTCCGGTCAAGACCGGAAAATATTTCCGGTCAAGACCGGCGAGCTTGATTGCCGTTTTTTGGCTTAACGGTCAGGTGCAGCCGGTAGAGATTAGTCTTGCCAAGTCCCCTCTGGGTGATCTCCAGCAGTTCTGCGGCCTCAAGCTCCTTGAGGTAGGTCCGCACGCTCCGGTCGGTGGCGCCCATGTCTTCCGCGAGCTTGACCTGGCCGGGGAAGCACGCGTCGTTGTTCCACGCATACTTGAGCAGCATCGCGTACGCGAGCTTTGAGCCGACAGAGATATCTTTCTTGGTGAGAATGAAATTGGGGACTTGGGTGAAGCCGTGTCGCGTCGCAAGATCGGCGCCGACAATCTCGATGTTGCGCTCTCTGATGATGTCGCCGATGTGACGCTCGGGATGATCTTCCATACATTGGCATTATACGCGGCGCGCAATGCGATATTCACTGGTTATCCCCCATTTCGGCATAGCGCGCAGTAGAAACGCGAGAGCAAACGGGAACTGTAAAGAGGTCGCGACTGGTCGCAGCAGGTCGCGTCGTGTCGCGACCATGCAGTGCGGGTGCGTCGGGGACCTCCAATGACGCAATGCCTCCGAAAGCCGACATGCGGTTGCGCCGCAATATCTGTCGAAAAGGGCCAATAGCGGAAGAACCTGCGGCCAGCGCAATACGTGTTCGACGGCCAGGTCAGCAGGGAAGCTTTCCCAGA
>Ga0206879_1099_pt1 | contig 19669 bp, 6 predicted proteins | sample Alteio_BWOrgCont_5_FD_152897 | JGI IMG/M metagenome (GOLD analysis project Ga0206879, IMG submission 152897) | Enriched cells from forest soil in Barre Woods Harvard Forest LTER site, Petersham, Massachusetts, United States -... | ecosystem: Environmental > Terrestrial > Soil > Temperate forest > O... | reverse complement strand
CAAGACTTGGGTCGCACCTACAGCAGGAGTTAAAGCATTGGCCTCTATCGTCAGTCCTGTGGCTCCAATAGTTGTGGCTGTCCCTCCATAGGTGGCACCTGCAGCCACATCCAGCACTAAAGTGCCGCCATTAAAATACAGCGGAGCTGCGGCGCTGGTATTAAGGGCATTGGCGATGTTTAACACCAGGGTTCCGGTAGTCAAGGTTGTTGTACCGGCAGCGGTGGTGCGTGTGCTGGTGGTGCCAAGCGTTAAGGTGCCTGCCCCGTTCAAGGTAATCCCATACGCCCCGCCGATGGCACCAAGGGTAAGGTTGGTGCCTGCTGCCGGGGCATAGGTTTGCGCGGCAGTCAGGGTCACTGCGCCAAAGGTAATCCCAGCAGTGCCGCTGGTCACGTTGGTGCCGGCAGTGATATTAAGGGTACAGGAGTTGCCAATGTCGCTGAGCGTGCCCAAGGTATAAGTGACTCCAGCACCACTGCCGGGTAAATCCGAGACAATGGTCGAAGTTGCTTCTAATGTGATGTTATAAGCTGTAAAGCCGGTACCTGTGGCTATATCCAAGGTGCCCCCATCAAGTACCACCCCGTTAGTACCAAAGGCCTGTGTATTCTCAGCTACCACGGTGCCTGAGGATATATTTGTCCCATCGTTATACGTATTTGTGCCGCTTATAATCAACTCCGATGTAGCGCTATACTGATCGATGGCGACGCCGCCCGAAACGACCGCGCTGATCAACACAGAACCACTGCCGGTACCATAATTGTAAATATTGTTTGTGGGGCTGCTAGATGCGCCTGAAATCGTAATCCCATCGGCAATAGAGCTATTGTTAAAGGTTTCTAGTTCACCAGTGCCGTTTACGCCACCAGTCACCGTCAATAAAGCACTGCCGCTGCTGTTACTATTGTAGAAATAAATATAACCATTATCCGTGATAGCCCCGCTGATGGTCAATGCTGAGCTGGCAGAGTTTTCCGTGATGGCGCTTACATTCGTCCCCACCGGCGCACTGATCAATACTGAAGCGCCTGTGCCTGAATTAGTGATATGACCAGTATGGTTAATAGATGTCGTGGACAGTATAAGATTGTTCGCAGTTGAGCTGTTATTATCCAGAATAATGTTCCCTGTCCCTGATGTCCCGCCGGAGACTGTAAAGGATGCTGCACCACTGCTGTCGGTCAGGGTTGTCGCTGTGCTGTTGACGGTGATGGCGGTCGTACTAATAGTCAATGCGGATGTCGCAGAGCTTTGGGTGATGGCTGTGACATTGGTGCCTACACCGCCGCTGATTAACACTGAGCCGCTGCCGGTACCGGAATTAGTGATGGTGCCTGTGTTGTTAAGAGAGCTTGTTGATAACGTGATCCCGCTGGTTGTTGTGCTGTTATTATCAATGATCAGATTGCCTGTTCCTGTTGTCCCTCCTGAGACAGTAAACAAGCCCGTACTGCTATTGACCAAGGTTGTCTGGGTGCTGTTGACCGTGATGGCGGTACCACTGATGGTCAGGGGCGAGTAGGGACTGTTTTCCGTGATGGTTGTTACATTAGCGCCCACACCACCGCTGATGGTGGTTGTCCCTGTATTAATCCCTTGATTGGTGATAGTACCGGTATTATTAACCGCATGTGTTGATAGGGTAACAGCAGCAGTCGTACCAGTACCGTTGATAACAATGTTCCCGCTTCCAGTCACTCCCCCACTTAAAGTGAGCAAATTTGTCAGTGTGGGTACAAGTGTGAGGGTATTACTATTGTTAAGTGTCACAGCCCCACTGAAAATTGATGCGGCAGTATTGGTAATTGTCAGTGTGCCGCTGCTGCCGGATTGGACGTTGATAGCATTAGCAAACGTTCCTGCAAATCCACCGTTGAGGATGGCATTGGCCGTAGTGCTGCTACTGTCCCCCAAATAAATTGTGTTACTGCTGCCAAAGGCAGCGGCACTGGTTGTTCCGCTCAGTGTTCCTGAGTTAATGTAAATATTACCGGTAAAGGTATTGGCCCCAAGCAAGGTGGCTGTACCGCTGTAAAGTGTTCCTCCTGATACACCAAGATTCAAGCCGCCGCTGCCATTGCCCCACACCGTTGCTGCGGTCTGGGTAAAATTACCGCTTCCAATCAAGGTCACGTTATAGGTGCTGTTAGCGATAGCACCAAGCGTTAGTAAAGTTGTTGCCGTACTGGAGTTGGTGATATTAAAGGTGGCATTGGCTGTCAGTGTTGTTGATCCGAATTTCACACCCTCTGTACCGCTATACACATTGGGGCCGGTTGTAATATTAAGGGTATAGGCGCTACCGTTGTCAGCCAGGGTGCCTAAAATTTGTGTTGCACCTGTAGCCGGCGTTAAAGCATTGGCCTCGATCGTCAGTCCTGTGGCTCCAATGGTTGTGGCGGTACCCCCATAGGTGGCACCTGCGGCCACATCCAGCACTAAAGTGCCGCCATTAAAATACAGCGGGGCTGCGGCACTGGTGTTAAGGGCATTGGCGATGTTTAAGATCAGGGTCCCATTAGTCAAGGTTGTTGTACCGGCAACTGTTGTACGCGTACTGGTGCTGCCAAGTGTCAACGTGCCTGCGCCGTTCAAGGTTATCCCAAATGCTCCGCCGATGGCTCCGAGAGTAAGGTTGGTGTTCGCTGCAGGGGCAAACACAGCTGCGCCAAATAGCGTTGTTGCGCCAAAAGTTATCCCGGCAGTGCCGCTGGTTACGTTAGTGCCTGCGGTGATATTGAGCGCATAGGAAATGCCATCAAAGAGCACCGTGCCCAAGGTGTAGGTGACGCCAGCGCCACTGGTAGGTAAATCTGAGACAATGGTCGCGTTCCCATCGAGTTGCGTGGGATAAGCTGTGATGCTGGTACCTGTGGCTATATCCAAGGTGCCGCCAGAAAAGGTCAGCGTAGACGCGGCAGTGCCCAAGGCCTGTGTATTCTCAGCGACTATGGTGCCTCCTAACCCAGTCCCACCAGTATACGTATTCGTGCCGCTTAGGATCAATTCCGATGTAGCACTATTCTGACTGATCCCACTGCCAGCGAGGCTTGAAATGACCGCACTGATCAACACCGAACCGCTGCCGGTACCCTGAATGCTGATACCCGCTGTAATACTGACGGATGCGCCTGAAATCGTAATCCCATTAGCAATCGAGCTATTGTTATAGATGTATAAGCTACCGGAGCCGCCCACACCACCAGTTACAGTGAGTAAAGCACTACCGCTGCTGTTACTATTGTAGAGATAAATATAACTATTGTCCGTGATCGCCCCACTGATCGTCAATGCTGAACTGGCGGAGTTTTCCGTGATGGTGCTTACATTCGTCCCCACCCCTGCACTGATCAACACTGAAGATCCTGTTCCTGAATTAGTAATATAGCCTGTATGGTTAATGGATGTTGTGGAAAGCGTCAGATTGTTCGCTGTTGAGCTATTATTATCCAGGATAATACTCCCTGTCCCTGTTGTTCCGCCTGAGACTGTAAAGGACGCTGCACCGCTGCTGTCTGTCAATGTCGTTGCTGTGCTGTTGACGGTGATAGCGGTCGTACTGATAGTCAATGCGGATGTGGCAGAGCTTTGGGTGATGGCTGTTACATTGGCACCAACACCACCGCTGATCAACACTGAGCCGCTGCCGGTACCGGAGTTGGTAATAGTTCCTGTATTGTTAAGAGAGCTTGTTGATAAGGTGATCCCGCTGGTTGTTGTGCTGTTATTATCAATGATTAAATTCCCTGATCCTGTTGTTCCTCCTGAAACAGTAAACAAGCCTGTACTGCTGTTGACCAGGGTTGTCGCAGTACCGTTGACCGTGATGGCGGTGCCACTAATCGTTAACGGCGAGTAGGGACTATTTTCCGTGATGGTTGTTACATTGGTGCCCACACCGCCGCTGATGGTGGTGGTGCCTGTGTTGATCCCCTGGTTGGTGATAGTACCGGTATTATTAACCGCATGTGTTGATAGGGTAACAGCAGCAGTCGTACCAGTACCGTTGATAACAATGTTCCCGCTCCCGGTCACTCCCCCGCTTAAAGTGAGCAAATTTGTCAGTGTGGGTACAAGTGTGAGGGTATTACTATTGTTAAGCGTTACACCTCCGCTAAAGATCGAGGCAGCTGTGTTGGTAATCGTGAGAGTCCCGCTGCTGCCGGATTGCACGTTAATAGCATTGGCAAATGTTCCTGCAAAACCGCCATTGAGCGTGGCATTAGCTGTACTACTGCTGCTGTCTCCCAGATAAATTGTGTTACTGCTGCCAAAAGCAGAGGCAGAGGTTGTTCCGCTCAGTGTTCCTGAGTTAATGGTAATATTGCCGGTAAAGGTGTTGACCCCAAGTAAGGTGGCTGTACCGCTGTAAAGTGTGCCTCCGGATACACCAAGATTCAAGCCGCCGCTGCCGTTACCCCACACGGTTGCCGCGGTCTGAGTAAAATTACCGCTTCCAATCAAGGTCACGTTATACGTACCGTTCGTGATGGCACCTAAGGTTAACAAAGTTGTTGCTGTACTTGAATTGGTGATATTGAAAGTAGGATTGGCGGTTAATGTGGTGGCCCCAAAGGTAACTCCCGCAGTACCGCTATACACATTAGGACCGGTTGTGATATTAAGCGTATAGGCACTGCCATTATCAGCCAAAGTGCCCAAGACTTGGGTCGCACCTACAGCAGGAGTTAAAGCATTGGCCTCTATCGTCAGTCCTGTGGCTCCAATAGTTGTGGCTGTCCCTCCATAGGTGGCACCTGCAGCCACATCCAGCACTAAAGTGCCGCCATTAAAATACAGCGGGGCTGCGGCGCTGGTATTTAGGGCATTGGCGATATTTAACACCAGGATCCCATTAGTCAAGGTTGTTGTACCGGCAACTGTTGTGCGTGTACTGGTGGTGCCAAGCGTTAAGGTGCCTGCCCCATTCAAGGTTATGCCATACGCACCGCCAATGGCACCGAGGGTAAGATTGGTGTTCGCTGCAGGGGCAAAGACAGCTGCGCCTGACAGCGTTGTTGTGCCAAAGGTTATCCCGGCAGTGCCGCTGGTTACGTTAGTGCCTGCGGTGATATTAAGGGTATAGGCGCCAATACTGAGTGTGCCCAAGGTATACGTGATACCCGCGTCACTGGCAGGTAAATCCGAGATAATGGTCGAAGTTCCGCTTACTATCGTGGGATAAGCTGTAATGCTGGTACCTGTTGCTATATCCAAGGTGCCACCATAAAATTCCAAATCAGAGGCTACAGTGCCCAAGGCCTGAGTGTTCTCAGCTACTAAAGTGCCTGCAATTATCTCGGTACCTCCAGCATACGTATTCGAGCCGCTTACAATCAACTCCGATGTAGCACTATTCTCTTCAAGAGTGATACCTCCTGAAACGACCGCGCTGACCAAGACAGGGCCACTGCCGGTACCATGATTGATCAGAGCACCTGACAAATTGACGGATGCGCCTGAAATCGTGATCCCATTGGCAATTGAACTATCGTTATAGGTGTATAAGTTACCAGTACCGCTCGCGCCGCCAGTCACCGTCAATAAAGAACTGCCGCTGCTGTTACTATTGTAGAGAGAAATTGTACTATTGTTCGTGATCGCCCCGCTGATGGTCAATGCTGAGCTGGCAGAGTTTTCCGTTATGGTGCTTACATTCGCTCCCACCCCTGCACTGATCAACACCGAAGCGCCTGTTCCTGAATTAGTGATGTTGCCGCTATGATTAATGGACGTTGTTGAAAGTGTAAGGTTATTTGCTGTTGAGCTGTTATTATCCAAGATGATGTTCCCTGTCCCTGATGTCCCGCCTGAGACAGTCAATGACGCCGCGCCACTACTGTCTGTCAAAGTTGTTGACGTGCTGTTGACCGTGATGGCGGTCGTACTGATGAGCAATGCCGATGTGGCAGAGCTTTCCGTGATAGCTGTTACATTGGCCCCCACACCGCCGCTGATGGTGGTCACGTTATTATTGGTGCCGGAGTTAGTGATCGTACCGGCATTATTGACCGAAGCTGTGGACAAGGTGACTGAGGAAGACGCATCCACACCGCTGATGGTGAGGTTTCCTGTTCCTGTGATGCCGCCGCTTAAGGTCAATGAATAGATCAAAGGTGCCAGCGTCAATGTATTACTATTGTTAAGCGTTACAAGGCCGCTGAAGGTGGTTACGCTTGTGTTGGTGATGGTCAGCGTCCCGCTGCTGCCCGAGGCCACGTTGATCGGGTTGGTATATGGACCCGCGGAGCCGCCGCTGAGCGTGGCATTGGCCGTGCTGCTGTTGGTATCCCCAAGGGTGATGGTACCGCCGTTACCAAAAGCAGCCGTGGCTGTGCCAACGACCGTTCCGGAATTGATGTTCACCCCGCCGGTAAAGGTGTTGGCTTGGGACAAGGTCGCGGTCCCGCTGTAAACAGTGCCTCCTGATACGCCCAGATTCAAATCGCCGCTGCCATTGCCCCAAACTCCTGACTGCGCGAAATTGCCACTACCGGTCAAGGTCACGTTATGCGTGCCGTTGGTGATAGCACCTAGCGTTAACAAGGTTGTCACCGGACTTGAGTTGGTGATGTTAAAAGTGGCATTACCCGTCAGTGTCGTTGCCCCAAAGGTCACTCCGGCAGTACCGCTGGTCACGTTAGTTCCGGCGGTAATGTTTAGGGTGTAGGTACCGATGCTGAGGGTCCCCAAGGTCTGTGTCGCGCCCGCACCCGCCGTGGAAAGATCAGACTCCACGGTTGCAGTACCCCCAACGGTCACAGCCCCGTCGTAGGTGGCGCCACCGTTGACCTGCAGGTCCAAAGTTCCGCCATTGAGACTGACAGGAGCAGTGGCGCTGGTGTTCAGGGCATTGGATGCGCCTAAGACCAGGGTCCCGGCAGTCAAGGTGGTTGTACCCGCGGCGGTTGAACGCGTGCTCGTCGTGGCCAGCGTTAAGGTACCTGCCCCGTTCAAGGTTATCCCAAACGCACCGCCGATCGCTCCGAGGGTAAGGTTGGTGCCTGCTGCCGGAGCATAGGTTTGTGCGGCTGTCAGGGTTGTGGTGCCAAAGGTAATCCCGGCAGTGCCGCTGGTCACGTTGGTGCCGGCCGTGATATTAAGGGTATAGGAGCTGCCACCATCGACGAGTGTGCCCAAAGTATAGGTGACCCCGACGCCACTGGCGGGTAAATCCGAAATAATGGTCGAAGTTGCATATTCTATCGTGGGATAAGCTGTAAAGCTGGTACCTGTGGCTATATCCAAGATGCCGCCTTCAAGCTGCAATGTAGACGCGGCAGTACCCAAGGCCTGGATGTTCTCAGCTATGATGGTCCCTGAGGATATCGCGGTCCCACCGGTGTACGTATTCGTGCCGCTTACAATCAACTCCGATGTTGTACTTTCCTGGATGATCCCGCCGGCGCCTGAAATGACCGCGCTGATCAACACAGATCCGCTGCCGGTACCTTGATTAACGATATCGATTCCAGCAACGGATGCGCCTGAAATCGTAATCCCATCGGCAATCGAGCTATCGTTGTTTAATTCGAAAAAAGAAGTGCCGTTCACACCGCCAGTTACAGTGAGTATGGCACTGCCGCTGCTGTTATTATTGTAGAGATTAGTACCGCCACCATTGTTCGTGATAGCCCCGCTGATCGTCAATGATGAGCTGGCAGAGTTTTCCGTGATGGTGTATGCATTCGTCCCCACCGGTGCACTGATCAACACTGAGCCGCTGCCGGTCCCTGAGTTGGTGATCGTCCCTGCATTGTTAACAGATGTCGTTGATAGTGTTATCCCGTTGGGGGTTGAACTATTATTATCAAGGACAAGATTGCCTGTACCGCTGATTCCCCCTGAAACAGTGAACAACGAGGTGCTGCTATTAGTCAAGGTTGTTGTCCCTGAGCCGTTAATGGTGATGCCCCCGCTGATCGTCAACGCTGAGAGGGCACTGTTGTCCGTGATGGCCGTCACATTTGAACCAATGGTAGCGCTGATGGTCGTCGCATTATCATTGGTCCCTGAGTTGGTGATCGTACCCGTATTGTTAACAGTGCCTGTTGATAAAATCACGGAAGAAGACGTGTCTATGCCACTGATGGTCAGATTCCCCGTTCCTGTGATGCCTCCGCTTAAGGTCAACGCATTGTTCAAAGGCGAGAGCGTCAAATTATTATTGAGCGTTACAGCCCCGCTGAAGGTGGTATCCACCGTGGAGGTTATGCTAAGCGTCCCGCTGCTGCCCGAGGCCACGGTGATGGGGTTGGTAAAGGGTCCTGCAAAACCGCCGCTGAGTGTGGCATTATTAGTGCCGCTGGAATTACCGATGGTGATGGTCCCTCCGCCAAAAGCATTAGCACTGCCAATGCCTTCGAGGGTGCCCGCATCAATGGTGATCCCGCCGGTAAAACTATTGTTGCCCCCTAAAATGAGCGTGCCCCCGCCTGCCAGGGTCAAGCTATATCCATGCCCCCCATCTGAAACGACACCGCCTACGGTCAAGGTATTGGCACTCACCGTCTGTACATAACTTCCGCCCAGGGCAACGGCACCGGTCCCAAAATTTAAGGAATTGCTGCCGGTAAAGGTAAAACTTCCGCTCCAAGTCATGGCATTATTATTGGAATCGGTAATGGCAGCGCCGGAGGTGTTGTCAATGGTGGTTGCCCCATCAATGGTCAAGGTCCCTGTCCCTAAGGCCGTGGCGCTGTTGATATCCAGGGTGCCTGCACTTAAGGTCACGCCGGTGTTAAAGGTGTTGGCGCCGGAAAGGACAAGGGTGCCTGCACCTGACTTGGTAATAGCACCACCGGCACCTGAAAGAGCACCGCTTAGAACCAAGGTTTCAGAAGCATTAGCGACCGCAAAGGCTTGGGTTGAGGTGAACGCCATATTCAGGAGAATGGTATTGGAACCGGAAGTACCATTGTCCGTTATCCCGCCTGTGATGGTCAACGCATTGCCCCCCAGGGTAAAACCGCTGTTGGAAAGGGTAATGGAAGAAAAGGAGTAGCCGGAAAAATCGTTATAATTCGCCTGGCTGGTGGCACCGGTAAATACAAGGGCATCCCCTGATGAAGGAGCCACCCCGCCCCAGTTGGCCGCGTCTGACCAATAGACGTTGGTTGGGCCCCCGCCGCCGGTCCATACATCAGTGCCGTCCCAGCCGGTATTAATGGTCTCCAGCACATCTTCATCGCGGGTGGAAATCTTGACCAGCGGACCATACGCGTGTGAATAATCAACCGTGATCCCATCAAGCCATGGATCACCCTGACCGTCACTGACCGCGTTGATATAAATCCCAAATTCATTGCTGGTCGAGGCAACGGAGGATTCCAGGGTAATGTACCCTGGAAAATTGGGGTAGCTCCCGCCCGGGCCGCCCTGGATGGTCAGGGTGCCATTGACAAAGGTCATGGAACCCGCCTGGAAAACGATGGTTTTAGCCGGCGTTAGAACGCTTAAGTCATAAAAAGTGTTGTTGCCTGTGATAGTGGAAACCTGCGCGGCATCATTAAAGATGACATCCGACGTGCCTGCCTGGAAGCTGGTATTGCCCAGGGTCCAGTTGCCGCCCACCGTGATGGTTTGCGTCCCGGCATTGAGCGTGCCTGTCTGGAGATTGACATTGCCGGTCACTGTTAAATTACCTTCCAGTGTCAATGTGCCTGTGTATCCGGCAAGATTGAGGTTGGCAATCGTGAAATTGCCGTTCATGATCGAATCTTGGTTTGGATTTGCCGCGTTGATGCCGTGTGAGGTGCCGTCAAAGGTAACTGTGTCGTACGGGGTGGGGACTGTTCCGGTGTCCCAATTTAAGGGGTCTGACCAGTTGTCATCCGGTCCGGCTCCAACCCAATAGGGGTCGATGCTCCAATTGGTGTTGTTGCCCAGGGAACTGCTATATATGGTGGCCAGCGGAGGCCCACGGATACTATTAGCATTGCCAATAAGGGCATATTCAATGGTGCTATCTGCCGGCGCTTCAATGGACCATTGCTGATTGGGATTTAATGATTCCAGGGTAAGCAAATGGCCATAACTTCCTGCTAAAGCCAGCAGATTGATAACATCAATGGCGGAAATGGTGGTGTCAAATTTGACTGTTTTACCAGGTACTTCAACTTCAAAATTATAGAAAGTATTGTCCCCGATGATCTCTGCTTGATTGCTGGAAGTCAGGTTAACGGTTGAAAGTTGGGGAAGAAAGGTGCCGTTATTGATCCAGTTAGTGCCGATGTTAAACTGGGTATTATTGGCGTCTAGGGTGACGTCTGGGGAAATGATAAAGGAGCCTTGGACAGTAATTACGTCATTGCCTGTTGTCAGGTTGTCATTAACATTATTAAAGTTGTTGGGTGGTACGGAGGGTTTGTTGTGTTGTGGATTCCCGCTTAAAGCATGCGGGAATGGCATGCTATAGGTTGCTGGCGCACCGCCCTGCTTTAACGTCAAGCTTCCGGCAGATTGGACATTTCCTATATAGTTTTGGCCGGAGCCTTGGATGGTGATATTGCCAAAAGTCGTGGTGGAAATGGTTGCCCAAGGCGCTTGAATGAAAGCGCCTTGACCGTCCAAATCAGCATCGGCCAGGAAGCTTAAGTCGCCTGAATTAACCGTGACATTGGCATTGACATAAATATTATGGTCGGCAGAGAAGGTCGTATCCCCCTGTGCGGTTATGGGGGCATTGATCGTAATATCTTTTTGGGAAGAAATGCTTATAACCGGCGCCTGCAGGATAGACGGACCGGCAAAGACAATGCCACTCAAACTGGTGATTTGAATGGCTTGAGAAGATACCAGTTTACCCGAAAAAATTGACAGGCTCTCGCCTATCATGGACAGGGGACGTTCAAAAATTAATGTCCCTGTGTAAGAAGGTTCAATAACTAAACCAGCGATGGTGCCTGAAAAAGCCGGATCTATGATACTACTACTGTTTGAGTAAGGGCTCGCTGCGCCTGCGATGATACCGAAGGTCGCGATATCCCCAATGCCCGGGACGAAACCGCCGTCCCAATTATCAGGATCAGACCAATCTAAAGAATCTTGTGAACCTATCCATACTGGACCTGCATTTGAAAAATTAAAACCGGAATTACCAAGTAAGTTCTGAGTATGCAAGGGCGCTATCGGTGGACCGGTGGTATTGATGTTGGTTGTATTCTGAATACTGACAAAATCAATGGAATAATCCCCCAAAAGATCTAATTGCCAGGGAATGCTGACACTGGTGGAATTAATATTGACCAGTTTGCCATACCCTCCTTGAACGATCAAAGCCCCTCCCACGGTCTGGGTGGCGCCCGCGTCAAAGCTGACATTCTTGGAGATAGCGGTGGTATTCTCATCTGCACCGGAAGGATTGTATTGTCCATTCTGATCGAATAGAACAGGAGGATTTTCAGTTTGGAAATTAGCCAAATTTAAATTTGGATCAATGATCAGGTCATAGAAATTATTGTTCCCCAGCACTTGCGCATCCATGGGGCTGGTCAAAACGACCTGAGAAGTCTGAGGGATGAAATTACCATTATTCACCCAGTTTTGGCTAATTATATATATGGCATTAGCAGCTTTAAGGGTGACTTCGTCATTAATCAACAAGGACAGGGCTACCACCATCGCATTAGGTTGCTGGGTGAAGGTCACGGCTTTTTTGCCGGGCTTCAAGGTCAGATTGCCCGCGGCACTGATATTAGCCACTGTGCTTGGCTTTGAAGCTTGAATAATGATATTGCCAAAGGTGGTGGTTTTAATGAGTGTCCCGGGAGCCTGTAAGAATGCGCCGGCGGCTTTAATGGTGATATTGCCCTGAGATGTCACAGGAGCTTTGATAATGACATTTTTCTTTGCGGCAATCTTCATGGCCCGGGCTGCGGCCTGAAGCGCGGCATCGATCTTGACATCCCGGGCCGCCTGAATGCTTATTTCCTGAGCGGCCGCGGCCAGCGCCTGGTCAATCCTCACGGAACGCTCGGTGCTGGAAATCTTAATTTTCCCGCCAGGGGCATCCAGGGTCCCGGAAACATCTACATCTCCATTAGCCACAATTTTGATAACCCCATCTTCTTCAACCATTCCGGTAGCCTGGACCACACCGGTTTGGTTGATGACGGCTTTAAAAAGATTTTTGGCTGTTTGGGCTTGCATGACGACCGTACCCGCCTGGATCTGGCCTGAATTGGACACCGCGTTAGCCACCCCCGCGAGGGCGCCACTGGTCTGCTTATTGATGACCACCTGGACCAGCCCCTGGGGATCAAAACTCACGGTGGTCTGGTCCCCGGAATCCAGATTGACCGTACCCACCCTGGCCTGGATATTCCCGGAGTTGTTGACTGAGCTTCCCTGCAAAACGAGATTCTTGGCTGTAATGTTCCCCTGATTGGAAACCTGACCATAGGGCGCGTTGGGCAGGTGTTCAAAAACATAGTTCCCATTGATGAAATCATTATCGGAAATATTCAGGCCAGACGCGATGAAATTATTGGCCCGCACCGTTGCCGACGGGCCAAAGTCGATGCCATAAGGGTCTGTCAAAATGAGTGTGCCGTATTGGTCATTTAAAGAACCGTCGATCCGGCTGGCAGACGGACCCGTGATATTGAGCAATACACTGGCTTGATCGGAAGGTTCAATAACATTGACTGTTTCATCAGCCGAGATATTGAACTTGTACAAATCGATGACGGTATTCTGCCTGGTGGTTGTAATATCCAAGGTGTCCGTTGCTTTGATCCTTTTGAAAGTGACGCCGTATGATCCATGGTGATGATGCGGTTGGGATTGGGCCAAGCCGGAGGATATAAAGAGCAGATTAATACATAAAGAAAATGTAAAGCATTTAAAGAATTTTGAAAAATTATTTAAATATGTACTATATATGGAGTTTCGGTTCTGTTGGGAAGCGCTTACTTGGTTGGTCGTTAGGAAGGAAAGGGATGGAAGGGGCTGCTTATGTGCGCACAGGCACACCCGCATGAATGGTTTTCTCCAAAATGGATAATTGGCTGCAATGCAACATCATCACAAAAAGAGTTGCCCCTAATTTATCTTTTAAACGTTATGATTTTATTATAGATTATGCCTCAATACAAGTATTTTTATATATTTTTTATGTGCCCGCCTGGAATGAAACGTCAAATGTCGACGGGCCTGTTCCACGGATGGGCTTGTCTCCGGTGGCCACGGCCCATTCCAATTTCAGGTACATATTATTTTTAATGCGGATCCTGATGCCTGCCCCTGTCCCCTGAAGAAACTGCTCCCGGACTTCCCCTGTGTTAACCTTCGTCAATTGGCCTCCTCCCATATCATAAAAAATAAAAGGCTCTATATCATTGCGCAGAGAAGTGCCCTCTGATTGCCATGAGGCTGGAATAAAATAGGAGGGAAAATACCACTCGGTTTCCAAATCACCGCCGATATCCGCCAAATAATCCCCTTCCGGATATCCCCTGACGGAACTTTCCCCGCCTAATTGAAGTTCTTCAGAACTTGGCAAGGTATGCGAGGCGGCTTGAAATTCAGACCTGATTTGAATATAGCTGCCCCAGGGCATGTTTTGGGTACGGCTTACATACTGGTCATATTTGGTAAAAAAACCGTCGGCCCCCGGACGGCTGGCCAAGGCATTATCCTCGCGCGAAGCACCCAAAAATCCCGGCGCGCTGAAGGTCAGTTCCGGGGAAAAAGTCGTTTGCCCCATGGAGTCCGTCTTGATGATATCAAGAGCAAGATAAGGCAGGCGCAGGTTCTCATCAGTGACCAGGTCCACACCTTCTTTCTTGTTGATGTGCTCGAGCTTCATGCCTGTACGCAGATTCATCTGGGCGTCCTGGGATTCATACAGCTCGAAAGAAGCATTGGGGTCATAGAATTCCGTGTAATTGACGATATCTAAGGGTTTATATTCCTGTCCTAATTTGCCCTGAAAATACCCTGTGTCCAAGCCTACTTTTGTCCCGTACGTCCCCACCGGTGTCTGATACGACAAGTAGTCCCCTTGAGAAAGATCGGTATACGCGCCGTTAAACGCGAGGCTGTCCTCATTGCCGGTCAAATTCGATGTGTTTAAAGCGACCAATCGTCGAAATCTTCCGGTCAGCCGGCTGCCCTGATTATCCGTCCCTACGGAAACATGGTAGGGGAAATTTTCTTGCGCGTCCAAGGCCACATCCACCGCTTCAGGATCCGCGCCGGGAGAAAGCACGGATTTTACATTTAAATCCGGGTTTTGATTCAAACGCATCACGTCTTTTTCCACTTCTCCCATGTCAATGACTTCTCCCCTGTAAGTATGAAAATATTTTTCAATAGACGCAGTGCTAAACCATTTGTTCCCTTTAACTTTTAAGCTTCCCATTTTGCCTTCCAGCACCCTGATTTCCACCTGGCCATTTTTAATATCCTGAGGGGGAAGATAGACCTTCGTCGTCAAATAACCCAAATCCTCATAAACCCGGCTGATCAACTTGACGATATCATTAAGGTCCCTGAAGTTTACCTTTTTGCCGAGATAAGGCTGCCAGATAGGGCTTAAATTTTGGGTATTAAAAATCGTCGTGCCGGTGATGTTAACGGCGTTCAACACAAAAGAAGGCCCCGGAGGAGTTGCCGCTTTTTGTTCATTTTCAACTTCGGTGAGCGCTTTGGATATGGCCTGTTCCCGCGCGCGTTTTTCTATGGAATACTCCTGCCGGAAACGTTCCGCCTGAGCGTCGAGGTCCTGGCCCGGAGAAATGGGAGGCAAAGCAGCGAAGGCGGCGTTCCATGAAAGACACGCCAAAGTGCTTGCTATCAAAACTATTAAGAGTTTATTCAATAGGATCTCAATTAAAATACACAGAAATTGGCTAACATATATAAGTCTTACCTTAATATTTTAAATTAGATATGCTCCCCGGACAATCAATACATGAATTTTTTACAAATCAGCGGCAGGCGGGCAGGAAAAACTTGGGGCGCGGAAAAATTCAATAAAAAAGCCCGCCGGGAATATCCCGACGGGCTTTTGAGTTCCTGGCAAAGCTGCTTTAAGTATTGGTGTTTGTTGTATCAGGTGCCGTTGTATCGGTATTGCCCTGATCCGCTGGCTGTGCGGTGGCATCAGTATTGCCGCCATCAGCCGGCTGTGCTGTTGTATCTGTTGTCCCCTGGTCAGCAGGTTGTGCTGTTGTATCGGCATTGCCTTGGTCAGCCGGTGCAGCACCTGTATCAGGATTAGCCCCCTGATCCGTTGGCTGGGCCGTTGCATCCGCATTACCTGTATCTGCCGGTGCCGCTGCATCAGGATTAGTCCCTTGATCCGTTGGCTGGGCCGTTGCATCCGCATTGCCTTGGTCAGCCGGGGCTGCTGTATCAGGATTAGTCGCTTGATCCATCGGCTGAGCGGTTGCATCCGCATTGCCTGCGTCAGCAGGCGCTGTTCCTGTATCTGTATTACCGCCATCGGCCGGTGCGGCTGCACCTGTATCAGGATTGGTTCCTTGATCGGTTGGCTGGGCCGTTGCATCCGCATTACCCGTATCAACGGGGGCAGCTCCTGCATCGGCATTCCCCTGGTCTGCGGGTACTGCCGTATCAGGATTAGCCCCCTGATCCGTCGCTGCCGGCGTATCCGTGTTGCCCGTATCAGCAGGCGCTGCTCCTGTATCCGCATTACCGCCATCGGCGGGTGCTGCCGTACCTGTATCAGGATTGGTTCCTTGATCTGTTGGCTGGGCCGTTGCATCCGCGTTGCCCGTATCCGCAGGCATCGTTCCCGCATCTGCATTCCCCTGGTCTGCCGGCGCTGCCGTTGTGTCCGCAGCATTGCCTTGATCTGTTGCTTGATCCGTTGGCGGAGCACCTGCATCCGCATTAGCAGCGTCAGCCGGTGCTGTTCCCGCGTCCGCGTTGGCCTGATCCGTCGCTGCCGCGCTATCAGGAGCCGTTGTGTCTGTATTGGCCGTGTCCTGGGCAAAGCCCGTGCGGTAAACCAAGAAAGCCAGAATCGTGGCCAAATAAATCAACGGTCTTTTCATAAAAATCCTTCCTTAAAAAATTAGGGGTTTACTGTGAAGATACGTCCCTCGGATAATTGGTATAAACATCCGCGTCGTCGCTGCTGTCCTTGCCGTCTCCGTCCTTCTGCTGCATTTGAGCCTGCATCTGCCGCCATTCGCTTAATTGATAGGGCTTAAGGTATTGGGAAAGCCCCTGTTCTTCAACAGCTTCCAGCTGCTGTTTCTGGCTGTCAACGGCACTTGAATTCATGGTGCCGTCGCTGACGCTCTTTTGCAGATCGTTCATGGCCGCCAGATAACGCTCGACGATGGGGGTGATGTTATAGATCTGGTCAGGCGACAAATCCAAATCCGCCTGCATTTCGCTGATGATGCCACTGGCATCCTGCTGTTGCTGAGCCCAGGCGGGCATCATCACGCTCATCAGAAAAATCATACACCCTAAGAACAATGGCATATAAAACTACCGGGACGCGCCCGCAGCCATGGCATTCTGGAAAACTTCTTCCAGGCTGTTATGGCACTTGGTATAGAACGGCTGGGCGCGCAGACCCTTTCTCCAGCTGTAAAGGCCGGGATATTGAGACAAATCCACCGACGATAATTCAGCCGGATCCAGGACCGCCAGCAGATTGATATCCGCCAGCGTCATTTCACTGCCGGCCAAAAATTTATTTTCTTTGAGCTGCTTTTCAAGCAGGGGAAGGAATTGCCCCAAAAATTTGATCCCGTCATTGAGCGAGCGTTCGTCCTTTTCAACGCCAAGCATCTTATACATCACGCGGTTAAAGGTCACTTTCGCCAGGGCCGCGGACACATGAATATTGGCAAAATCAATCCATTGATCGATCACGGTGCGCTTTTGTAAATCCTGCGGATAAAGCGGAGAATTATTCTTCTGGGCCAGATATTTAATGATGGCGGCACTTTCAAAAACCTTAAACCCGTTATCATCAATGGCAGGAACACGGCCGATGGGGTTGAGTTTCAAAAATTCAGGACTCTTTTGTTCACCGGCGATCAAATTGACCTGTTTGTACTGATATTGCAGCCCCATGGCATTGGCGGCAAAACGCACCTTGTTCGACGGGGATGAGAAATCAAAACCGTAAATTGTTAACATAAGCACCTTCCTTCTCTCATTTTTACTTCTCTATATATTTTTATCGTCTGTTTCTCGAATTATTATCCCAAAAGCATTATTTGTCCATCAATTTTTTTACCTGGGCAGCCAATTTTTCATCAACTTTGTAGCCTAAGGCTTTAGCCCTGGTCAGATCCACCATAGCCTTGTCGTATTCACCCAGCTGGTAATACACAATGGCCCGGTTGTTGTAGGCTTCGGCCACATCAGGGTCGATGTCAATGGCCTTGGTAAAATCGAAGCGGCCCAGGCCATACTCATTTTCCTGTATATAAACATTGCCGCGGTTGATATAACTTTGGGCGTAATCCGGATTTAATTCAATGGCCTTGCCAAAATCCTTGATGGCTTCATCCAGCTTGCCTTGTTTCCCGTCGATGATGCCGCGGTTATAATAGGCCACGGGATTGTCGGGTTTTAGATCAAGGCTTCTGTTGATATCGGCAATGGCTTGCGGCGTATTACCTTCCTTCATCCATGAAAGCCCGCGATTAATATAACTGTCCGCATCCTGAGGATTAAGATTGATGGCCGCGTCAAAATCCGCGATAGCCCCGGAAGGCCTGTTAAGAATGGCCAGGCAAAGCCCATGATTGTAAAAAACCGTCGCGTCTTTTGGCGTTAAGTCCTTAAGTCTACCGTAGTCCTCAAGCGCCGCACCGAAATTCTTAAGACGTTCATAGGCGTTGGCCCGGCCGTAAATGGACTCCACATCGTCGGGATGAAGTTTGATAGCCTCACTGAAATCAGCAACGGCTTTATCCCATTTAGCCTGTTTTTCCCAAAGCAGCGCACGGTCATAATACGCATCCCCCGAAGAGGCGTTCATGGCAATAGCACGGTCTAAGTCTTCAATGGTGGGGGTTTGATTGGCAAAAGTGTAAGGAGCCCCAAAAAAGGCAGCTGTCACCATTATTAAAAATGGACCTGTCCCTTTTTTTATCATTCCGTCGGAGAGACCCATCCGCCACCTAAATATTGGATCAGGAGCACGCAGGCATTCATGCGCTCGCCCATAAGAGCAATGTCCGTTTTTTCGTCCGCCAGGGCCGTGGCCTGGATGGTGATCACGTCCAGGGCGCTGACAATGCCCTGCTTATATTCATTGGTCTCAAGCTCCACCGCTTTCTTGGCGTCCCTGACAGCGGCGTCCTGCACCCCTTGCTCTTCTTCCAAAATACGCAGGGCGGCCAGATTGTCTTCAACTTGTTGGAAGGCCGTCAATACTGTCTGACGGTAAGAAGCCACGTCCTGATCATAAACAGCCCTGGCCTGGCTTGTCTGTGCCTGCCGTAAGCCCGCGTCGAAAATGGTCTCAGCCAATGCCGGTCCCACGGACCATAACGGATTAGGGGATGAAAACAAATTGGCTAAATTCGAACTTTGATAGCCACCGGAAGCGCTCAAGGTCAGCGTCGGAAAATAAGCGGACTGGGCCACACCGATGAGGGCATTGGCCGAGGCCGCGGCCCTTTCCGCGGCCGCGATGTCCGGCCGGCGCTCCAGAAGATCGGATGGAAGGCCGGCAGGCACCAGGGGCACGGTGTCGGGCAGTGATGATGGCGGAACGGCAAAAGCCGATGCCGGTTTTCCCATCAGCAGGGCAATGGCATGCTCCATCTGGGCGCGGTTGACGCCGATATCGATCTCCTGCGCCTGGGTCGATTCCAGCTGGGTCTCGGCCTGGATCACCGCGGATTCAGCGGCTACACCGCTGGCATACTGATTTTTGGTAAGCGCCAGGAACTGCTTATAGATGGCCATATTATCGTCGAGGATTTTCTTTTGGGCATCATCGGAGCAGAGTTGAAAATAATCCTGCGCGAGCGCCGCCTGGGCGCTTAACCTGGCATTTTCCAGATCAGCGGCGCTGGCCTGAGCCAGGGCTTTATACGAGGTGAGCGTCTGGCGGAACCTGCCCCAAAGGTCGATCTCCCAGGTCACGTCCGCGTTTAATGCCGTCAGAGAACTGGCACTATGTGAATCTGAAGAACCGGAACCGCCGCCTTCATGGGACCGCGTGTAGGAACCGGTTGTTGACAGGATAGGAAAAAAGGCCGACTTGGACGCCTGCACCAGGGCATAGGCCTGGGCGTATTGCGCCTCGGCGATGGCAATGTTCTGGTTGGAAATATTGACTTGGGTTTCCAGGGCATTGAGTTGGGGATCATTAAAGATCTCCCACCAATTCCCTTTAAGGACATTGTCCTGGGGCTGGGCCAGTTTCCAGTCTTTGGATTCTTTGTAAGCCTCAGGTATTTCCGCCGACGGCTTCACATATTTGGGGCCGATCATGCACCCGCTTGACAGTATAAGTGTCATTGCGAGCCCGAAGGGCGTGGCAATCTTTTTTAAAAGATTGCTTCGTCGCTTCGCTCCTCGCAATGACATTATGAAAATTATTATGCTGGACATGGGACCTGTGCCTTTCGTTGATGGCTCTTGCGTATTCCTTCACACCAAATCTTAAACCGTTCCATGTAAAGATAGATCACCGGAGTGGTATATAGCG
>Ga0206879_1062_pt1 | contig 19719 bp, 15 predicted proteins | sample Alteio_BWOrgCont_5_FD_152897 | JGI IMG/M metagenome (GOLD analysis project Ga0206879, IMG submission 152897) | Enriched cells from forest soil in Barre Woods Harvard Forest LTER site, Petersham, Massachusetts, United States -... | ecosystem: Environmental > Terrestrial > Soil > Temperate forest > O... | reverse complement strand
GTCCTGAACGGCATCAATGTACTCCGTATTCCACTCAATCACCCGCGCCGGGGGAAGTTCGAATACGCGTTCCGGTATGCTGCCTTCATTTTGATCACATCCGTAATCTTCGCAGTGCGCTCACTCCGCCGTCGCTATGACTTAGTCTACGTGCACAATATGCCCGATATTCTTGTGCTGAGCTCGTTGGTACCCAAGGCCTTAGGGGCGAAGGTGGTCCTCGATTTACACGATCCAATGCCCGAACTCATGGTCACGATCTTTCGTGCGGCCCGAGGCAGCAAAAGCGTTGAACTTCTAGAGCGTCTGGAGAAGTGGAGCATAGCGCAGGCGGATCTAGTGATCACGGTCAATGTTGCCTGCAAACGGATTTTCTCCTCCCGCAGCTGCCGGCCGGAAAAGATTGCGGTGGTCATGAATTCTCCCGACGGCCGCATTTTCCCATTTCGCGCGACACACCCGGAGGCTTTCACCCGAAAAACTGACAATAAGCCTTTCGTGATCATGTACCACGGATCGCTTGTTGAGCGGAATGGGCTGGATGTCGCTATCGAGGCGTTATCGCAAGTACGAGAGAGTGTTCCTGCTGCGGAACTCCGTATTTTCGGCGCAACCACACCTTTCCTGGAGCGCATGATGCAGCAGGCCCAGAACAAGAACCTGCATGAATCGGTTCGTTATCTCGGATCAAGACGGCTCGAGGATCTTGTTACGGAAATCGAAAACTGCGATCTGGGCGTCATACCCAACCGTTGGAATGCATTTACGGAGATCAATACACCGACTCGCATTTTCGAGTATCTGGCTTTGGGAAAGCCGGTGATCGCACCGGCCACGCCAGGCATACAAGACTACTTCGACAAAGACTCTCTTCTGTTCTTCGAGCCTGGGAACCCTGGGGGTCTGGCACAACAAATTGAGTACGCGTTCTCCCACCCACGCGAAGTTCAAGAGATTGTGCAAAGAGCGCAGCAAGTTTACCTAGAGCACACCTGGGACCGCGAGAGGCAGACGCTGCTCGATCGTGTGAATGAACTCCTCAAGATGTGACGCGTCTATGGGGTTCGGTTTGAGCTTCTTCTTTTAGCCTTGTTGCCGAATTAAACGGCGCAGGTGGCTCACAATATTCCAATGAAAAAGATCGCGCTGGTAACGGGCGCCGAGGGCTTTATCGGCTCTCACATGGTGAAGTTCCTGCAGCCCCGGGGCTGGAATATAATCGCATTACATCTCCGGGGTGGCTCTGCTTCCTTTCCAAAGCTACCGAATCTACATTTTGCGCAGTGTGACCTTCGGAACGGTCCGCGCGTTACACAAGTCCTGACTCAGTATCAGCCGACGCACGTATTTCACTTTGGGGCACAAAGCCTGCCTACTGTGTCGTGGGCGAATCCAGTCGGAACGTTCGAGTCCAACATCATGGGCTCATTGTATCTGTTCGAGGCGCTGCGTCATTTGAAGCGGCCCCCCGTAGTAGTTTCAGCTTGCTCGAGCGCCGAGTACGGACACGTGCCGGCCTCAGCAATTCCGGTCACGGAAGAACAGCCACTACAGCCGTTGCATCCGTACGGAATTAGCAAAGTTTGCCTGGACCTGCTGGCGCGCGAATACTTCCTGGATTACAAGATTCCGGCTGTCACTTTGCGGCTCTTCAACACGACAGGCCCGGGGAAGACGGATGATGCGCCCTCAGATTTCGTGCGCCAGTTGATTCGGATCAAGAAGGGTCGGCAGTCGCCGGTCATTGATGTGGGAAACCTCAAACCGCGCCGCGCATTCCTCGATGTCAAGGACGCAGTACGTGGCTTTTACCTCGCTGCTCTGAAAGGAAGGCACGGCGAGGCATATAACCTATGCGCAACAACGACACATGAAATTGATGAACTACTACGCACTGCGATCCGCCTCTCCGGCGTGAAAGCGGAGATCCGGCACGTCCCGCGCTTAATGCGCCCCTCTGACGAGAAAATTATCTTCGGGAGCACTCGCAAAATCCGGAAGCACACAGGCTGGAGGCCAATGAATTCGATCGAACAGACGCTGAACTCGATGTTGGAATACTGGGACGCGGTCGCGTGATGTCAAGAGCCGCTGACGCGCTCCTCCGCAATTCTGAAATGGACTGGGTATTCGCAATGAACTCTCAGACAAATATTCCTCCGCGTTTCGATGCTTCGCAACAAGACACGCCTGCCATCCTGCTTGTGGGCGGGACGGGCACACGATTGCAACCAGTACTGCCATCGACGCCCAAACCGCTGGCTCGCGTTGGAAATATGCCCTTCCTTGAGCTACTGGTCCTGCAACTTCGATCGCAGGGCATCCGCCGCATGGTCATGTGTACGGGGCATCTCGCCGACCAGATCGAAGAAGAATTCGGCGATGGAAGCAAATGGGATGTTGCGATTGAGTATTCGAAGGAATCGCGTCCGCTCGGAACGGCAGGAGCGGTGAAATTCGCGGAACGTCATCTCGAAGAGGTTTCCGAATTCCTGGTCATGAATGGCGACTCATTTCTGCAACTCGATTTTCGCGAGCTCATTCGATTTCATCGAAAGCATAACGGATTAATTAGTATGGCGGTGCGCAGGCTTCCAGACGCAACGCGATACGGAACCATCGAAATGGACACGCATCATCGAGTGGTTGGTTTTAGTGAGAAGACGGATTCCCAAGCGCCTAACATCGTGAATGGCGGGGTGTACGTGTTCAATCGCGCCGTACTAGAGCATATTCCGCAGGGGCCAGCCAGCTTTGAAAAGGACGTATTGCCGCGCTTACTCGAAGGTGGGGTGTATGCGCTTGAGCAGCACGGAATGTTCATCGACATCGGGACACCCGAAGATTACGCGCGGGCCCAAACACTCTTTGGCAAGCTCTATCAGGTAGCTGATCCTGGGCTGCATTAACAGAGGTGATGCTCGGTGACTAAAGCAGTGTTCCTGGATCGTGACGGCGTTATAAACCGAAAACCACCAGAGGGCGATTACGTGACCCGCTGGGAAGATTTCCATGTCCTTCCAGGCGTTGTCGAAGGCATTGCTCAGCTGAACCGAGCCGGTTTTGACGTTATCGTTGTTACCAATCAGCGCTGCATAGCGAAAGGGCTTATGACAGTGTCTGATTTGGAGGAGATGCATCAGCGAATGTCCGATTTTCTGGGGAAGGCCGGAGCTGCCATCGATGGAGTTTATTACTGCCCGCACGAAGCTGAGCAATTCTGTCATTGTCGTAAACCTTCGCCCGGCATGTTGTTAGGTGCAGCTAGCTCGCGCGGTATTAATCTGCCAGCATCGTGGATGGTCGGCGATTCCGATATCGATGTGGAAACTGGGAAAAATGCCGGATGCAAAACCGCGCGTTTGTTGACAAAACACGAGAATGTCGACAGGCGAGCGAGTCGTTCAGGCACATCGAGTTCCGCTGATGTCGTCGCGTCGTCGCTTCTTGACGCTATCGGCCAGATATTGCAACGAGAGAACGCCGCCACGGGGTCGTCAAAAACGGTCCACGCAGCACCGAGAACCCTTTCCGGAGCGCATCGGCAGACATTCTGAAGGGAACGAAGCGAACCTATGATAATCACTCGCACCCCGCTAAGGATCTCATTCTTCGGCGGTGGTACTGACTATCCGGTCTGGTACCGTGAGTTCGGTGGCGCCGTGTTGTCGACGGCGATCGATAAGTGTTGCTATATTACGTGCCGACGCCTGCCACCATTTTTTGAATACCACAGCCGCATCTCCTATTCGAAGGTTGAAAACGTCAACCACAACGGCGCGATCGAACATCCGTCCGTGCGCGGCTGCTTGCAGTATATGGGCATCGACGAGGGAGTCGAGATTCACCACGTTGCCGATCTACCCGCACGAACGGGCCTGGGTACGAGTTCGGCCTTTACGGTCGGGCTCTTGCTGGCTTTGCACGGCCTCAAGGACCAAATGCGCAGCAAGCGTGCGCTTGCTACGGATGCAATCCATGTGGAGCAGGAAATTCTAAAAGAAGCCGTTGGTTCACAGGACCAGATCAGCGCTGCATACGGCGGCTTCAATCGCATCAACTTCAATGTCGACGGAAGTTTCGAGGTCAGGCAGTTACTGGCTTCGACCGATCGATTGGCGCTACTTCAGCGACATTGCGCGCTCTTTTTTACCGGTTTCTCTCGAACTGCCTCGGAGATTGCCAAGGAGCAAATTCGAGTCACTCGTCACCGAAAGCGAGAGCTCGAAGCGATGTTTCAGATGGTTTACGAAGCGGAGGCGATCCTTACGAATCCGAATCGTTCCTTGGACGAATTTGGCCATCTGCTGCACGAATCTTGGCAGCTGAAGCGAACGTTGACGGGGAACATTACCAACGACGCCCTCGATGAGATTTACGAGGCTGGGCGCAACTCTGGCGCTCTCGGGGGCAAGCTTCTCGGAGCGGGCGGCGGCGGTTTCATGCTGTTCTTCGTACCGCCCGAGCGGCGGCAGGTACTACGGACGCGACTCAAGAACCTGCTGTGTGTCCCGTTTGATTTTTCGAATCGAGGTAGCCACGTCGTCGTGTATGAATCAGAGGAGCTGTACGACAAGTCGCTTGCGATGGAGCGGCAGGAGGTGTATGCGCAGCAAGACTCGCATAGTGGTTATTAGTTATTTCAGTTATGACGCAATTTCGGACAAGTCGGCAAGACACGGCAAGGTCGCGGGGGAAAATCGAAGTTCATATGGATCAGCGGTCCACCCTCCCGCCTTACGTTCTGGTTACGCCTTCTCGCAACGAAGAGACCTTCATCGGGAAGACGATCGAGTCGGTGATTCATCAGACAGCCCGTCCGGTGAAATGGGTGATCGTGAACGACGGTTCGACCGACTCAACGGGAGCCATTGCGGAAGGCTATGCCGCCAAATACGACTGGATCGAGGTGGTGAATCGCCCTGTGCGCCAGGAGCGCAATTTTGCGGCAAAGGTGCATGCGTTCAACGTGGGCCTGGAAAGGCTGAAAAAGGTCGAATATGAAATCATCGGCAATCTAGATTCGGATGTTCTGTTGGATGCGGATCACTTCGAATTCCTCTTGAATAAGTTCAAAGAAGACCCTTGCCTCGGAGTTGCGGGAACGGTTTTCCGTGAGGAGGGTGGTTACAATTCGGCGACGGACAGCTTTGAAGGACAGAACCATGTGTCAGGTCAGTGCCAGGTCTTCCGCCGTGAGTGCTTCGAGGAAATTGGCGGGTATTTCGCAAACAAGGCCGGCGGCATCGATTGGATCGCAGTCACGACCGCCCGCATGATGGGCTGGAAGACACGGTCATACCGAGAGAAGTCGTTTTTTCACTATAGGCATTTGGGAACGGCTGAGCGCAGTGTCTTCGCCGCGGCGTTTTCTTACGGTGAGAAGGATTACTACCTCGGTGGACATCCAGTCTGGGAACTATTCCGCGTCACATATCGAATGACCAAACCGCCCTATCTCATCGAAGGACTCGCGCTGGGTTTTGGCTACGGGTGGGCGATGCTGCGAAGAGAAAAGAGGCCGATTTCCAAGCAGCTCATGGCCTTTCATCGCAAAGAACAGATGCGGAAGCTGCGCGCGGTTTTGAAATCTATGCTCACGTTAAAATCGGTCGATAACTTCAAGGTTCTTCCCGATTAAGCGTTATCGCTTAGTCAGACCGAAATCATGCAAGCAATTCAAGTGGCGAAGATTGAAGCCTCGGTCAACGGTTTCACGAAGTGGCTCGATGACTATGGCGAGAGGTCGTACGATCATCAAAGCTTTTTCGCCAGCAAGCTCGGACGACGCGCGAAGGCTCTGTACTACCGCAAACCCATACTAGGCACGCTTGCAGTCGCTCCGATGATATTTTGTGAGGCCTTCGCACCTTCGGCGCGAAGACTTTTCTGGAAGCCGCAGCGCTTCCCGATTGCCGATGCGCATTACGCGATGAGTTTCGCACTTCTCGCTGGAATCTACCGGGACGACAAATACTATCGGCGAGCCGTTCATTTCCTTGATGTCCTTGAGGAGACTCGCTGTCGGAACTGCGAGGGCTATTGCTGGGGATATCCCTTCGATTGGGAGACGAGGACCGGTACTCTGAAAAGGGATACACCTCTTATAACAACGTTGCCGTACGTTTACGAGGCATTCTCCGCCGTTTATGCGATTGACCGAGATAAGAGGTGGCTGCGGATCATGCAATCGATCGCCGAGCACGGCTTCAAGGCTTACCGCGATATGCAGACTGCGCCGGATACGGCCAGCTGTGGCTATACACCTGCGCCGGATGACCCGTGTGGTGTTGTCAACGCAAGCGCCTACCGGGCGTTCCTTCTGACGAAGGCCGGGATCGAGCTCTCGGAGCCGCCCTACCTTGAGCTGGCGAAAAGAAACCTGAATTTCGTTTTGTCCTCGCAAAATGAGAATGGCTCCTGGTATTACTCAACAGATGGGACTAGAGATTTCGTAGACCATTTCCATACCTGTTTTGTTCTGAAGGCTCTCGCAAAGATCGAACAATTGACAGGGTGTCATCAGAGCTGGAGTGCGATCGAACGGGGCGTCAACTACTACGTGAAGAACTTGGTCGACGCAGATGGTCTCCCGGTGCCGTTCTCCAAACGTCCCCGACTCACGGTCTACCGGAGAGAGCTCTACGACTATGCGGAGTGCATCAACTTGGGAGCCCTTTTGTTCGGGCGCTTTGAGCAGTTTGACGAAATCTTGTCAAATGTTGTCAAGGATCTGCTTGCGCGATGGCAAAGAACGAACGGCTCCTTCCGGGCGCGTGAGCTTCTGGTTGGCTGGGATAATGTTCCGATGCATCGCTGGGCCCAGTCGCAGGTGTTTAGAAGCCTCTGCTTCTTGCTCTCAGAGCTAAACAGTCCCCGGGAAAGCATGTCTCACGCCTCCGTTCAGCAATTGGGATCGAAGACGGCAAACTAAGGGCTCTTATGTGCGGGATTTGCGGTCAATATAATTTCGGCCACCAAGCGCCGGTTCACCTGCGGGACATCGCGGCGATGACCAAGTCCATCGCTCATCGGGGCCCCGACGACGATGGGTACTACGTCTCTGGCCCAATCGGCTTCGGATTTCGCAGGCTTTCGATCATCGATCTTTCCGGCGGACACCAACCCATGTCGGATCAGGAAGAATCCGTCTGGGTGATTTTCAATGGCGAAATCTATAATTTCCCGGGACTCAAGCGCGAGCTGGAAGGTTACGGCCATGTCTTCCGCACCAAGTCGGATACTGAGGTCCTCATCCACGGATATAAGCAGTGGGGCGATGAAGTGCTCAACCGCCTCAACGGAATGTTCGGTCTGGCAATCTGGGATGAGCGAAAAAAGCGGCTTGTTCTTGCCCGCGATGCATTTGGAATCAAGCTGCTCTACTACAGAATCGCGAGAGGTTGTTTGTATTTCGGCTCGGAGATACGCGCAGTTCGCGCTACGATGCCGGACCAAGCGGAAATCGATCCGACTTCACTGAATCTTTTCCTACGCCATCGTTTTACGCCCTCCCCTTATACGATACTGAAGGGAATACACAAGCTCGCTCCCGGAACCAAGCTAACCGTCCAAGACGGCGGTTATGAGGTGAGCCGGTGGTACCGATTCAAACCTGTTCCTTTTGCACCGACAAAATCGCCCGACGAAGCCAGGGAAGAATTGCTGGAGCTCTACAAGGGGGCAATCCGGCGGCAACTGATTAGCGACGTGCCAGTAGGATTGCTTCTGAGCGGAGGGCTCGATTCGGGGCTGTTACTGGCGTTAATGAATCGCAACGGGAGTTCCTGGCCCACGTATACCGTGGGATACGGGCCGAGCTTCGCCGATGACGAACTGGCGGATGCAGCAGAAACCGCTCGCATACTGGGAGCCGAACACCACAGTGTCACGATCACGAAGTCGCTTTTCGAGGAAGCGTTGCCAAAAATCGTCGCTTCGTTGGAAGAACCGATCGCAGCCTCCTCGATCGTGCCGATGTATTTCGTATGTGAACGAGCGCGTCAGGACGTGAAAGTAGCGCTGGTCGGACAGGGCCCCGATGAATTACTTGGCGGTTATCGGCGTCATCTCGGCGTACGCTATGGCGCGTTGTGGGCCCGATCGCCATGGTGGATGCGGACGGCCATCTCGTCCACGGTTGCGGCCCTGCCCAGAAACGAAATGCTAAAGCGAGGAGTGCAGTCTCTGGGAATCACGGATCGGATGCGCAGGTATCAGAATGTTCTGTCGCTTCTCCCGGGACCGCAGGTCGATGACTTGTTCCAAGAAGGTCTGCTCGATCCTAACTCGGGGGAGAGCCTAGTGGAATGTTGGCGGGATCTTGCGGAACTTATGACGGAAACGGACGAACTCGGTGGACTCCAGTTTCTTGAGGTGCGATCGACTCTCCCGGACGAACTTCTCATGTATGCGGACAAACTGTCGATGGCTCACGGCCTCGAACTTCGCGTGCCGTACGTCGATAGGGAGATCGTCGAATATGTTGAAAGGCTGCCGGCGAATATCAAAGTAAGGAATGGTTCTCGAAAATGGCTGCACCGCCAAGTGTGTCGGACCTTCCTTCCTGAGTCGGTTTTGAAGCGGCCGAAACGCGGGTTTGCCGTCAATGTCGTGGATGATTGGTTCCGCGGGGCCATCGACAACAGAATGGCCGATACTCTTCTTGACAGCTCTTCTCAGATCTATCAATACCTTCGCCCTGCTCCCGTGCGCGAGCTTTTCGAGCAGCATGGCTCGGGCCGGCAGGACAATCACAAGATCCTCTTTAGTCTGGCCCTTTTCGAGCAATGGCTTCGGGCGCATCAGGAGCCCGTCGCTACCTTGAGCTAAGGGCGCGCGGCAATGATAGGCGTCATCGCAGATCCCGCAGAGCACGATGTTGTCCGCGAATTCTTCGAGTTGTTCAAAACTCCTTGGGAGTTTTACAGCCGGGATCGGCGGTACGACGTGCTGCTCTGTACCAGAGATGGCCAGTTGGACGGAGCCGCTAAGCTCGTTCTCCTCTGTGCCGGTAGAAAGATGCATTTTGACGATGAACAGAGGATCCCGACTGCCCGCCAACGGAGGCACACTTGCATTCTGTCGTACCAGGGAAACCGAATCCCGATCTATGGGGACACCGTCACGTTTACGGGGAAGGGTAACTGGCTCCTGACAGACGAATGCTCCCAGGAGGGCACCGCATATGTAGACCGGTCGGGAGAAAGAGTACTAGCGCGGATCGGCTATGACCTCTTCGGTGAGGTTCGCACATTGCTGACGGTGGGGCAACCGCCCGCCAATGCAAACATGCCGGCACTGGAACTGCACATCTCGTTCCTGAGGGACTTAATCACCGGATGTGGAGTTTCCTTGGTTGAGATTCCTCCGGTTCCGGACGGTTATCGATTCCTAGCCTGCCTGACACACGATGTTGATCACCCGTCGGTCCGTCAACACAAATGGGATCACACGATGTTCGGATTTCTGTATCGTGCAATCGTTGGTTCTTTGCGAAAGCGTATTCGCGGACAAATCTCGGTTCAAGATCTCTTCGGCAACTGGGCGGCGGCTCTGAAGCTACCGTTTGTTCACCTGGGCCTAGCGAAAGACTTCTGGCGCGAATTCGATGATCGTTACCTGGAATTGGAAAAGGGCCTTCGCTCAACCTTTTTCGTCATTCCTTTCAGTAATCGCCCGGGAGCTAGCTGTCACGGTCCGGCACCTATGCTTCGCGCTACTCGCTATGGGGCTGAAGATATCGCCAATACGATCCGGAAGCTGATCGCTGCGGGCAGCGAAGTCGGGTTACACGGAATTGACGCGTGGCGCGACAGCTCTAAAGGGTACGAAGAACTAGAAGAGATTCGACGCCTAACGGGAGTCTCGGAAATCGGTGTGCGAATGCACTGGCTGTACCATGACCAACAATCGCCCGCGACCCTCGAGACGGCTGGCGCGACCTACGATTCAACGATTGGATATAACGAAACGGTGGGATATCGCGCCGGCACAACCCAAGTATACAAACCGCTCGGCGCGAGTCAGCTGCTCGAAATGCCTCTACATGTGATGGACACGGCTCTGTTCTATCCCAATCATCTTGATCTTTCCCCACGGCAGGCGAGAGTACTCCTCGACCAATTGGTGGACAATGTGACCTCTTTTGGAGGCTCCCTGACGATCAACTGGCATGATCGCAGCCTCGCCCCGGAACGGCGGTGGGGCGGATTTTATCGTGACTTGATCCAAGATTTGAAGAATCGAGGCGTGTGGTTCGCGACGGCCACGCAAGCGATCTCCTGGTTTAGAAAACGTCGATCGGCATGGTTCGAGACTGACTCTACTGATTCGGGCGCGGTGCGCGCCAAGGTCGCGGTTGATCAGAGCAACAATCTTCCCGGCTTGCGATTGCGAATCCATAAGACGAGGAAGCTAGGTTCGAACGGAGCTCAAAGTTCTCGAGACTACGTCGACATGGTCGTTGACGAAAGCACTGAAACCATCGGTTCCTCTGTGGCCACGAGATGAATACCTTCGCAACCGACATTGCCAGCCGGGAGACCGGATTACAGTTGAATGACCGCTTCATGACCGGCCCAGATGATCGGATGCTGGTAACGGGAGCTGCCGGTTTCATAGGATCTCGAGTGGTAAAGTCTCTGCTGGATCGCGGGTTTCGCAACCTGGTCTGTTTTGTTCGGCCCTCAAGCGAACTGGCCGGGCTCGAAGCCATCATCGAGCACCGACCGCCCGGGGCGCGAATCGAGGTCTTGAAAGGCAATCTTTTGTCCCGTGAAGATTGCGAGGTAGCCTGCCAGGATGTGGCCCTCATCTTTCACCTAGCCGCCGGGATCGGCGAGAAGTCCTACCCCGATGCATTCTTGAATTCCGTCGTAGCAACCCGAAACCTTCTGGACGCCACCCTCGGGTGTGCACGCTTGCGACGATTTGTACTCGTCAGTTCGTTCTCCGTGTACTCCAACTGCCAGAAGCCCCGGAAGAAGCTCTTGGATGAATCGTGCCCGATCGACGAGCATCCGGAGCTTCGCGGGGAAGCCTATTGCTTCGCAAAAGTCAAGCAAGAGCAAGTCGTCACTGAGTATGGCAAGAATCGTGGAATCCCCTACGTCTTGGTCAGGCCCGGTAGTGTCTACGGCGCGGGGACCGGTGAAATCCCCGGGCGAGTGGGTATCGCGACGTTCGGGCCGTTCCTACATCTGGGTGGCTCTAACACGATACCCTTCACCTACGTTGACAACTGTGCAGAGGCGATTGTGCTGGCCGGTCTAGTCAAAGGAGTGGATGGTGAAGCCTTCAACGTCGTCGACGACGACTTGCCCTCCAGTCGCCAGTTCTTACGTCTCTACAAGAAGAACGCAAAAAACTTCAAATCAATCAATGTGCCCCATTCGGTTAGTTATGCGCTGTGCTATTTGTGGGAGAAGTACTCGCGATGGTCGGAGGGACAATTGCCGCCGGTCTTCAATCGGAGGCGATGGCACGTCGATTGGAAGAAAACTCGTTATAGCAACGAGAAACTGAAAGCCAGGCTGGGATGGAGGCCAAGGGTCTCCACGGCAGAGGGACTGCAGCAGTATTTCGAGGCTTGCGGCGGGAAGGGGCAGAATGCTTAAGGTCGCCATCGTGGGATGCGGCAAGATCGCCGATGCCCACGCTTCGCAGATACAGAGGATAGAAGGATGTGAGATCGTCGCTGTCTGTGATCATGAGCCGCTAATGGCCAAGCAGCTCTGCGCGAGATTCCCCATCAAACGCTACTTCACCGATTTGACAGAACTTGTAGATAAGGCCCGACCAGATGTTGTGCACATCACGACGCCCGCGGAAAGTCACTTCGATATTGCGAGATTCTGCCTTGAGCAGGGCTGTCACGCATATGTTGAGAAACCGTTCACGCTCTGCGCGGAGCAAGCGCAGCGACTCGTGGATTTGGCCGAGAGAAAAAGGGTCAAACTAACGGTTGGACACAACGACCAATTCAGTCACGTAGCGCGACGGATGAGAGCACTGGTCCAAAGCGGCTACTTGGGCGGTCCTGCGGTGCACATGGAAAGTTACTATTCCTATGACCTTGGCGACCCGAGCTTCGCACGAGCTCTGCTCGGCGACAAGCAGCATTGGGTCCGCAGGCTGCCGGGAAAGTTGCTCCAAAACGTGATCAGTCACGGAATAGCAAGAATCGCCGAATTTCTGACGGGCGATGCGCCTCACGTCGTTGCTCATGGTTTTGTCAGCTCACTTCTGAAGCAAATAAACGAACGTGAGATAGTGGATGAACTCCGAGTCATCATCAGCGAGGAAGAAGGGACAACAGCCTACTTTACTTTTTCGTCCCAAATGAGGCCTGCCATCCACCAGCTTCGCGTCTATGGCCCGAAGAACGGTTTTATTGTTGACCAAGACCATGAAATCCTGATCAAGCTTCCCGGCAAGAAGTTCAAGAGCTACGCCGACCATTTCATTCCCCCGTTAGCACTTGCGAAGCAGCATTTTGAAAATCTGGTATTCAACGGTCGGCTATTCTTGGGTAGAGATTTTCACACGGATTCCGGCATGAATCATCTTATCGAGTCCTTCTATCGTTCGATCCGGGAGGACATCCCGGTGCCCATTCCTTACCGGGAAATTCTACTCACGGCTAGAATCATGGATGCGATTTTTGAACGGCTCAGCGCCAGCGGGTTGCAGGATCATGTTCCTCTTCACGAGGATCGAGTTTCGTTCGGAGTCAGCTCGCGATGAGCCGATTTAATGGCAATGACGCGAACAGTGTAGCGTTGAGATTCCTGGGAAGTTGTTCAGAATTAGAGTCATAAACATTGGTTGAGACTCGATCCGCCTTTTCAGCCTGATTTACCCGAGCATTGAATCTCGCCAGCCGCATTCGGCCGGTCTGAAGTCGATTGAAACGATGCCTCCCTCCTTAGCCCTGCTTATTTGGTTTGTACTTCTTCTCGGTCTGCTGTATTTCGATCCTGCCAAGGACTCGAACAGCTCGTGGGCTCTCTGGGTGCCTGTAATCTGGATATTCATCGTCGGATCGCGGCTGCCTTCGCAATGGTTCGAAATCCCAGCAAGGATGGGGGTAGACACTCTTGAGGAAGGGAACCCCCTAGACCGCACTATCCTTTCGGTTTTGATAGCGCTGGCGATCGTCATCCTAATCTCACGATCGTTCAAATGGGGCGATTTCTTCGCCCGCAACTTTGCCCTGACAGCATTCCTGTCTTTTGCTTTAGTGAGCGTCTTTTGGTCCGACTTCCTGCCTGTCTCATCGAAGCGGTGGTTTCGCGACCTTGGCAACTACCTCGTGATTCTTGTCGTCCTCTCAGACGCTCGCCCAGTAGAGGCTATCCGTACGCTGCTTCGGCGCCTTTCCTATCTGCTGATTCCCCTTTCCATTTTGATCATCAAGTACTATCCCGAGACGGGGAAGCGATACGACGTATGGACAGGCGCTTCCACATACACGGGGCCTACGACAAGCAAGAACATGCTTGGCGCTTTGTGTCTGGTCAGTGGGATTTTCTTTATCTGGGATACGGTCACGCGCTGGTCCGATCGCAAAGAGCGACACACGAAATCGATCATCATGGTGAACATCGTGTTTATGGCGATGACGCTCTGGCTGCTGGATCTCGCCAACAGCGCGACTTCCCGCGTATGCCTGATGATCGGCTGCTTAGTCATTTTGGCGGCTCACAGTGGGACGTTCCGGCGACATCCCAGTTTCCTCAAAGTGCTGATTCCAGTGTGTTTCTGTACATATCTGATTCTGGCATTTGGCTTCGACATCAACGGGGACCTGGCAGGGGCCGTCGGCCGGAACCCGACGCTCACGGGTAGAACCGTCATTTGGAATATCGTTCTCAACATGCACACCAATCCGCTCGTCGGTACCGGCTACGAGAGTTTCTGGATGGGTCCTCGGCTCCAAGAGGTCTGGCGGACAATGCCAGGGATCAATGAGTCACATAACGGCTATCTTGAGGTTTATCTGAACCTGGGTTTATTCGGAGTGTTCCTTATTGTCGGATTGCTGATCGCCGCTTACCGGAACATCTGCAGAAGGCTCACGCCCTTTTCCAGCATTGCCTCACTCAACTTGGCCTTTTGGACCCTGATGCTCTTCTACAACATGACCGAGGCCGCCTTCAGGGGCGGTTTGATTTGGGTCACGTTTCTGCTGGGAGCGATTGCCGTCAGCGAGCCAGCTGAGGATCCCGTGCGTGGCCTCAATTCCCAATGCGGCCGATACGAGCAGCATGCTGCGGATTTCCCTGAAAACGGCGGGTCAGCGGCGGTAGTCTCCTACACTTTCGAAAAAAGTCGATGGGACACCCAGACTTGATCCGTTTCACCAGGCAACCAAGCGAAGCACATTCGCCCCAGCACTCGCCAAGGTCAAACCAGCCAACACTAGAAAAGAAGACCACCACTAGAGACCACTAATGAGATCTTCAGCTCTTTCTCCCAACGAAACCTCCACCCCGACAGAAACGAGTGTCGAAATGAGTGTCAAGGGAGAATGGATCACCGTGCCTGCACTTCACATTGACGGGGCGACGATCATAGTCAGCCGAAATTGGTTGCGAATCGCGACCGTTCTGGATGAAGAGTGGTTGGCAACCGAGCTGGAAAATCCGGAGTCGTGCATGCAAACGTTGAAGAAGTATGGATCGGGTGCCTTGCGCGCCGACCTGTTCGCTTTCTCGCAGAAACTGCCCGCGACTGCTCCCAAGTATTCCTACCCAATGGAGTTAGACAGTATTGCCGCCATCCGCCTCATCAGCTTCAACGACTGGTGGGAAAAGCTACCTCAAGTCACTCGCAAGAACGTGCGAAGATCGCAAAAGCGCGGCGTGGAGGTCAAGGTAAAAGAGCTTGATGATAAACTGGTGCAAGATATTGTTGACCTGACCAAGGATTCGCCCATCCGACAGGGTAGACGCTTCGATCACTATCGAAAGACCTTCGAACAGGTAAAGAAAGACCAGTCCACATTTCTTGGTCGCTGCGACTTCATCTGTGCATACTCCGGCAATGAACTGATCGGTTTGGCAAAGATCATTTACAGGGGTGAAATTGCTTCCATTCTTCAATTCCTTCCCAAAGCGAGCCAGCAGGAGATGAGGCCAGCCAACGCTTTGATCGCAAAGATGGTGGAGATTTGTCAGGCTAGGGGAATTTCCCATATCACCTATGGCCTCTACAACTATGGGAATAAGCGAAACAGCTCACTTCTCGAGTTCAAGATCCGAAACGGATTCGAGGAGTTCCTCGTTCCGCGGTTCCATATCCCCTTGACAGCCAGGGGCGCTCTTTGCTTTAAGCTTAAGTTGCATCGCGGTTTGGTCGGAGTTCTTCCAAACGGTCTCATCTCCGCCGCCGTCACTGTCCGAGGAAAATGGCATACCCTTCTAAGCTTTCAGGGCCGGCGTAGCTCAATGTTAGAGTGGCCGAATCGTACTCGGCATATGGAGCGTTCAATTCCTCCCGCCGGCTCCACACATAATTTGGAACCGTGAAGTTCCTAGTACTTTCCACACACTTCTAATACGCATACTGTTGTGAAATGAACGACAAGACAGGGGGCTCGTGTTTTCCGGGAGAACCCTCGGGAACGCAGGACCGTCTGAAGGAGCGGGGCTACGAGCTTGACCTCGCCCGGGGGCTAGGAAAGGGCGCTTCAACTGTCGAAGGGACTCAATAAATGAACAATGCCATCAGCTGGAGGCGAGTTTGGGAAGACAAGTCGAGGGAAAATGTTCCCGACTTTGAACTCGATCGCGGCATATCTCCCCGCGACCGAGAGATCGAGAATCTATCCGAGCACGAGCTCATCAACTTCATCGAACCAAGAGAGTTCGAGACCCTTCTCGACGTAGGCTGCGGCACGGGTGTCAACGTTCTTCGGCTTCACTCAAGAGTCAGGAATATCATCGGAATCGACTACGCCTGGGGGTCGCTAAAGCGCTGCCAGAAAAGAATTCAGACAAACAAGATTAAGAACGCCTACCTTTATCATGCGAGCGCCACGGCCATTCCTCTTCCAGATTGCTCTGTCGATCGGATCCTTTGCCTGAGTGTATTGCAATACCTGGATGACGTCGAATTTCGCCAAGCTCTCAGGGAGTTTGTAAGGGTCTTAACTCCTGGAGGGACAATGATTCTTCATGTAAAGAACCTTTCCTCACTCTACTGGTCCACGCTATGGCTTGCAAAAAAACTAAAGGTCCTTCTGGGATTGAGCACACGGATTGAATATTTCCGTTCTTTCCGGTGGTACGGAAATCAGCTCGCGACCCTAAACTGCGACGTTTTGGACTACAATTCGTTTAACTTACTGTATCTCGATGGAATGCCCAAGGGGATTCTCTCTCACCTCCAAAGGTTCGAATTAAGACATCATAGCGATCCTTTTTTCCGGATTCCCTTCATACGTCGCCGTGGGGCCGAGCTCAAGATTAAGGCAAGGGTTGTGGACGGTTGTCAAGCGGGCTATTCCGGAAAGACGTCGATCTCCGCACTAGAATTAGGCCCTAGGGCTTAGGCATTCTCTCAAGATCATTGGAGCCCAGACTATGCCTGGAATCGTAGGAATAATCAGACCTGAACCATACGAGGGAATACAGCGAGATTTAGGGCTCATGGCCGAAACGATGAGGCACGAAACGTACTACGTCGGCAATCAATACGTTAACCGAGGCATGGGCCTTTATATGGGCTGGTTGTCTCATCCATGTTCTCTGGGTGAGTCCATGCCTCTGATCAGCGCCGACAAACAAGTTATCCTAATTATGGTAGGTGAAAGCTATTCCGATAACGGCAGGCCTATTTCACCGGAGGCTACTGGTGTGGGCCGAGCTAATGCCCACCGTCTACTCCACCTGTACGAAGGGTCGGAGGACGAGTTCCTTGCCAGCCTAAACGGATGGTTTTGTGGCGTGATTATCAATCTCGGCACCCGCAAGATTACTCTATTCAATGACCGGTACGGGATGAACCGCATCTACTTCTACGAAGGGGAGGATGAGTTCATTTTTGCCTCAGAAGCAAAATCTCTATTGCGGGTTCGCCCCACTCTCCGAGCCATTGAACCTGGGGCCTTAGCCGAATTCCTCCGCTTCAACTGCGTCATGGGAAACAAGAGTCTGTTCAAAGGCGTTTCTTTGCTGCCGCCAGGGTCGTCGTGGGTTTTCGCTGAAAATGCCGTTCCGGAAAAAAAGAGCTACTTTGATTTTACGGCTTGGGAGGAACAGCCGGTACTCAAGCCGGACGAGTTTTACGAAAAGTTTGACGAAACTGTTTCGAGAGTTTTCCCACGTTATCTTGTAGGCTCGTCGCGAGTGGCACTTTCACTTACCTCTGGACTGGATACCCGAGTAATACTCGCAGCCGCTGGGGATGAAAAACGGGAACTACCTTGCTACACATTCGGGGGACTTTGGGGGGACACTTTCGATATTCGAAGGGCTCGAGAGCTCGCCGCTATTTGCAGCCAACCTCATGAAGTCATTAGAATCAGCGAGCAATTTTTACATGAGTTTTCGAGCTATGCCGAAAAAAGCGTCTACATCTCTGACGGTACTCACGATGCGTTCGGCGCACACGATGTGTTTTTCAACCAAATTGCCCGTAAGATTGCCCCAATCCGCCTGACGGGAAAGTTTGGCAGCGAGGTGGTCAGGACGCGGAGGATGATCCCCTCCGGAGACTTCCCACGCCATCTGGTGCAGAACTGGCTGGTGCCCTTTCTGGACGAGGCACCGTTATTCGATCAGATCAGTCAGAAGATCCACCCGCTCACTCGCGTGGTCTCGGAAGAGATTCCATGGTATGAGTTTGGCAGGGTGGCGGTTGAACAGTCGCAAGTTGTTTTGCGAACACCCTACATGGACAATGAGTTAGTCAAACTAATGTATCGGGCCCCGCACGTGCTTCGATCGTCGCGCGGTCTGCAAGTTGGGTATCTCAAACGAAAGACTCCGGAGCTAGCTAACCTGCCCACCAATATGGGAAGAATGACAAACGACGGTCAGCTAATGGGTAAAGTTACTTATGGTCTGTTCTGGGCACTGTTCAAGGCAGAGTACATTTATTTATTTCCGACGCCTCATTGGCTAACCCGGGTCGATCGGAAACTGGAGAAGCTAAAGCTCGAGCGAATCATAGTCGGGAGGCAGAAGTTCGAGGCTTATAGGATTTGGATTAAGACCCACCTGGCAGAGTCCATTCGAGATACGCTTTTAGATCCCCGGGCACAATGTACTGACTTCTTTGACAAAGCGTCCGTCCGGGGGGTCGTGGATCGCCACACGGCGGGAACTCACAACTACCTAAACGAGATCAACAAGATGCTAACGATTGAACTTATTTGCTCCTCGCTTCTCAGATCACCCAGCACAAGCCCTGCAACGCTCATGGCTCCATGCCCGGCAGAGGTCAGCGATTATTGAACAGTACCAGTGAGGTTGCTCGGAGGGACGAGTGGCGTCCCCGAGGACGGAGGAGTTCCCGAGGTCGAGCCGAGCGTAAGTGGGTGTGGATAGGTGTAGGGTGTGTAGTACAGTGACCATGTATTTGTCGCCGTGCAAACGAATAGTTCTCCCTGTCCACCGCTACCGCTCTGGTTCCAGTTTCCTTGATCAGTGGCCCAATACGCCACACCAGTCGTGCAGGTCGTTGGACGCGCGGCAAGCGTACCCGTCCCAACGCCGCCGGTTCCCGTGAACGAAGCCGTCCAATCGTAGTAGTCCCTGTTCTGCACCACGTGCAGAGAGTTGTTGTTGATGATTGCTGACTGATTTGTTCCGTTGTGATTGTTTAGCCATTCGTACAAAGGATCGCTGGCCTGATTCACCGCCTGGGTCGGAGTTGGTGCGTTCCCTGGCCCGCCAGTTCCAGAAACATATGCGCCAGCTCCGCGTCCGATTTGGTCCATGCAAGCACTTGCTCGAAGGATCTGAAAACTATCTCCGCTCGTCCAGTTATGTGCGAGTCCCTGGCCAGTTTGCGCCTGATAAGCAGTTACGATTGTGTTGCTCGTATTTGAGACGATCGTACTGGCCCACCCTTGCGTCGTGTCTACAAGTGAATAAATTGTCGTGCCGTTCGGGGCCCATTGGTTCGCTAGCCATCCGGGTGAGCCGTTGGCAATCATGCTGTCAAGACTGGAACTTCCCGACGCGTTTCCGGTCGCGTAAACTGTGCCAGTATTTGTATCGAATGGGCTGCGACCATCGCACTCTTCAGCGGCTCCGCTCGGTCCCCAAGGGGCATAACCTGAAGTATCCCGATAGCTATTGACCTGCATAAGCGTTATGTAGGGAGTACCGGAGATGTCATCGAAACTGTTGTTGAAGACCATCCCAGTGCCTCCGCGGAGGAAGATGCCGGTGTACATATTGTTGTTCGGGTTGGTTTGAGCGGTGAATGTGTTGCCGTAAACCTCGTACTGCCTTCCGCTTCGCCAACGTCCACTGGAATCAAGGCCGTGCATTCCCACAAACGGACAGCCGGTATTGAATCGAAAAACCAGCCTGCCACCAGCTTCGGTATCAAAGCAACCGACGGGGAAGTACGTCGTATTCGGCCAACTGTAAGTATTGTTCTCGATATAAACTGCCCCAGCTTGGCCGAGGGTATCGGGTTGTGCCCAAGAATTGTCGCCATATGCCCCCACACCCTGCCACGCATCATGATGCACTTCGG
>Ga0206879_1095_pt1 | contig 19744 bp, 21 predicted proteins | sample Alteio_BWOrgCont_5_FD_152897 | JGI IMG/M metagenome (GOLD analysis project Ga0206879, IMG submission 152897) | Enriched cells from forest soil in Barre Woods Harvard Forest LTER site, Petersham, Massachusetts, United States -... | ecosystem: Environmental > Terrestrial > Soil > Temperate forest > O... | reverse complement strand
GTTTACCCTCATAATCTGTTTCCAAGAACAGTTTATTCACGTTTATAAGCATTTCTAAGCCATCATCAAGATGTTCAGCGTCAATCCCACCCGTTTCATTTAAGGTTTCTACGTCAGCGTTTATACTCCTTAAATTTGACTGGTACCGATTCATCATACTGTTAAAACTATCGGGCGAAATGTCCTTGTTAGCGAAGCGGTCTTCAATTTCTTCTATTTTAAGTATTACACCTTGGCGATCCTTTATTTTTCTTTCAAGTAATTTCGCCTTATCGCCTTCGTTTAGGATTATCGTATCTTTAATTATATCCAAATAGAACCCTTTAACAACAGGGCTTATTTGTAATCCTTCAAGTAGTTCTGAAACCATTTTGTGGGTAGCATCCATTGGGACTCTCGTATTACACTCCTGACGGCAATGGTAATACTCATATTTTTTATTTCTCCCCTTCGATGAACTGCCTGTAATATGTCGTCCACACTTATCACATACTAAAAAGTTTCGCAATGGGAAAAGTAGGTTTTTATGGCTGGGAATTACACCTGTCCACCTCTTCCCATCTCGAATATCTTGAACCTTTTTAAAAGTTTCAAAATCAATAAGCGGTGGATGTCTCCCGTCTACCAAACAAGCTAATTCCTTTTTATGTTCAGGGACAAACACCTTACCAGCATAAGTAACATTTCTAAGACATCGGTAAAAAGTTTGTTTTGAGATACTCATTCCTTCTTTTTGAAACCGTTTCCGTATTGCATCAATGGATTCAAGGTTCATAGCAATCTCCTTAAATGCCTTTGTTATGAACATTGCATCCTCATTGGGCTCCAAGGTTGATTTTTTATCAACACGTATATTATTATAGCCAAAGGGAGCCATCCCAGTATAATAACCTTCCATTTTGGCTTGGTGTGTACCATCCTTTGTACGACTCGAAATTTTGTGCCTTTCAACTTCGCCCATAGCCAAATACATGGCCAATATCATTTTATTATCTGGGTTGGTTACATCCAACAGCTGCTCAGCTGCGTTAACATCAATTCCCATTGCTTCATATTCCGCCAAGACCGAAAAGGCTTTTTCGATATTTCTACTAAACCTGTCCCACTTCACAAACAAGACTTTATGAATGTCCTTTTTGTTCGCTTTGACATAAATATGTAGTTGCTTCCAAGCTGGTCGATTAAAATCTTTAGCGGAATGGTCGTCACTATAAAGACCTAGAATATTATAGCCCTTTAATTCGCAATATTTTCTCAGCGATGTTTCTTGGTAATCCAAGCTGAACCCCTTTTCAGCTTGGTCGTCCGTACTCACCCTTATGTACAATATGACATTGGTTGCACTCTCAACTTCTTTATTCATGTTTACGTCTTTAAGTCCTTGTTTTTATTTTTTTTAATCATTAGTCGGTAATGAATATCGGCTAACTTGTATAAAACATTCCGCATCAATTCAATTTCTTCATCTGAATAATTGTTTCCGTTAATGTTTAGTTTTTTCCTGCATTCTGTTAATGATAACACTGTTTGTCGAACCCATCTTCTCTTTTTTTACTGGGTCGAGAATTATTCTTTTAAAGTCATAGCGAGACCTGCCACTATTTTTAAAATGAGCGTGATACCGTAGCAAAGGCTCAAACTCAACAGATTGTTATTAAGTTAGTTCAAAAACAAAAAAAAAGCAGACGGTTTCTGATCTTTTTTCCTAAAGGGCTGATATTCTGCAAATTAATTTTGTTGTTATGCAACCTGCTTCAAGTATTGCCCCACCGTTGAATGGCTAATGTGTAGCTCCTTTCCGATTAGTCGGTTTGACCAGCCGTTACTCTTCAGGGATTTGATCTTTTCAATAAGCTCGGTTTCCAGAGTAGGTCTGCCAGACTTTTTGGTACTCCGTGCTAATCCGATCTTAACCCTTTCGCTGATACGAATCTTTTCTTGACGTGCCAGTGTGGAAAGCAGGGAAATCACCACGTCTTTGAATATGCCACAGCTATCAATATACTGCTCTGTATAGCTCTTATAGGCGATACCGAAGCTTTCCAACTGTTCAAGACTCTTGATAGTGGCCCTTGTCCCCTCACGGCTCCAACGATCCAATGACCAGAACAACACCAGATCAAATTTTCTCTTGGAAGCATCGGCAAACAGCTGTTTAAAGGCTGGGCGATCACTGGTTCCACCGCTGACTTCATCCTTATAGATGTTTACAAGCTGGTAACCCATCTTTAAGCAGTATTCTTCTAAAACCTGAACTTGGTTGTCGGCATCCTGACCCTTTCCTGTGGTTGATACCCTTGCGTAGATAGCTGTCTTCATTTTTCTTAGGTTTTTAAGGTGGACGAAAAACCCTATTTTTTTATGCCCTTGAATCGTCCTGTTATCAAGGGGTCCTCTTTTTATTATCGGTGGTCGGCTAACAGGTGTTTTTCGACCACCCAATTCAAAAATTTTTTAATCATCCAGTGGGTTCCCCTTCTCCAAATTCTCAAGGAAGAGAATGACGGTATGTACATCAAAACATAGCATGTCGAAGTCCACTGGCAAAAAATTTCTATTGGAAGAGCAATAGGTATAAAATACAGCATTGAGGCTTTTTCTGATTGCCTTTGGGCTTCTACTTTCCAATAACTGCTTAACGGCTTCTTTCTGTTTCATTGGTTGAAAGAGGTTTTAATCATTGCTTCTGCTAAGAATTTCAGATACGGGTTGATTGACTGATTGAAGAAATCAAGCTTTCTAAGCGTGTTGGCTACCGTGGTCTGTTCATTGGTAGTGGTATTCATAATGGCTTCGATCACAAATTCAGTGTCAATCAAATGGGTGTTACCGTTACACTGAATCTCAAATTGTTCAAATGGAATTTGTTTCTCTGCGAAAAACATCTTCAGGTAATGGTCGGCTTTCATGGAAAACAAATTAAACTTGACATGGTAAAATTACCAGGAGGAAAAATAGAAACCTACGAAAAGCCTGATTTTCCTGGGTTTCAGAGGTATGGGCATAAAAAAACGCCCTTTGGGGGCGTTTTAGTTTGAGTGGCTATTCTGTTAATCCAGATAACGGGGATCAACATTATTGTATGTTGGTCGGGTGGCATCGGACGTATACATCAGCACCTTGGTTCTTAGCGTTCTTTCATCCAATGGTTCTCCGTTATTGATTTTACCTTCGCAATAGGCTAGTGCTTTTTTATGGACCACACCACGCTGAAACTCCGTACCTCTTGTGATTGAATCTTCCATAACCGCTTTACACAACTCCAAGATTCTTTTCCTGATCTGAGTAACCATTTTTTCTTTGTTGAAGTTCTCTGGAGTTATTTCACCTGAATAGACTTTACCCATGTAGTGTACCGCAACCTTCTTGATAAAATCTGGTTCATCCCATGATGCTAAAACATCAGCAAGAAGAGTTTGAACCGTTAACTCAAAATTCGGGTCAGGTGTGAATACCTTTGGCTTCTCAACCGCTAAGGGTTTATCTGGTTCTAGCTTAACTTCAGCTTTCGCATTGATCTGATTATCCTCTTCGGATTGAACTGGTTCTACCGCTGTTGGTATTGCTTCCTGAATCGGTTCTTGTTGAACCGATTCATCGCACATCTGGGTTTCTTCATCGTTTATGCTGTCCATTATCTCATTCTCATCAGCCCTTTCTCTGTTGGGGTTCAGGTTGCCGTATTCAGAAATCACATACGTATAGCAGAACCCCTTGTCCTTGCCTTTGGAATGTTTCTCTTTTTTCATAAAACCATTGTCGATCAGGTTAGCCACTGCATAAGCCATCTTATCGTTGCTCCACAGCAGTAGCTTGCGGTAATAGCTTAAAACCAGTCGCCATCCTTCTTTGTTGTTCAGGATGATCTGAAGCAGTGTTTTAGCTGGGTCTGTTAGGTCGGTGTTCATCAAGACTGATCTTGAGATTGTTGTATAGTTACCTTTCTCTTGGTCTATACGGATTACTGTTGTTGTTTTGGATTGTTTTTTCATTTCTTTTCATATCCTTTTTATTTTTTGTTATGATGTCCTCTTTTTTAAGTGGGTAAGGAAACCAACCGATTGCGATTCGGCTGGAAACCCACGAAAACAGCTCTCACCGTTCTCTATTTACCATTATACTATATAATTCAAAAAGGTCAATAGCGTTTTGCATTTTTTTTGAAAATAATTTCAGTTGGCTGGTTTTTTAGGTAAGCTGGTTGGAAGCGGTCTTGCCTTGTACCTCTGATTATCGGAGACACATAGTCCTGAAGCTGGGTATTCAATTCAGCAGTTTACCGAATATCGGAGATACATAGCCTCAAGCAGTCCTGTATTGGATAGGCTGATTTAGCCGTACTTGTCCGATTATCGGATTAAATTCTGTCCGATTATCAGAGCTAAGATAATCCTAAGATTATTGTAAACACTTATTACAAGTGGTGTTTTACAAATAAAGGTATATATGGAAAAACCCCTAAGGGTTATTTCCAATATTAAATGAAACAGGTTGGATACTTTTCAATGAACTGTTTAAAAAACCATCTCAACCAAATCTTTGTTGTTTCGTCTTTAACTATGGAAGAACCCATAAGGGTTCTTCCCAGTAATGAAGGTCATATTCAACACTGGTTGAAATCACCTTTATAAAAAACATCTCAACCAAAAACAGTTTTGCTTCACCATCATCAACCCCTAATGGGGTTGATGGATAAAGAATACAATTAAAAAACCATTCCAACCCCTACGGGAGTAGAACTGGTGCTGGTAATCCTTTGTATAATATCGTTGGTCCCGTCAACCCATCCCCCCAGTTCCGCTCACCCCCCTTCCCTTATTAACGGGGGAAGCCCTCTACTGATGCCTCCCCCTGGCAGGGGCTTGATATACTGCATTTGAGATACTTCAATCGTTACCCAGCTTACTGGGAAAGTGGGTGAATACACTGGAAGGACCACATAATGTGAAAAATATATTTTACCCAGATTTCCATTGATTTTTTTGACTTTTCGATTTTCAAAAAATTTCCTGGACCACAAATTTCAGCAATTATTTAAGACCTCTATCACGTTTTTACTATACACTATCGGTACTTTATACGGATTTTATTGTACCTTTTTGTACCTCTTTTTTTCAGAAAAATTAATTTTTAGAAATAAAACCATTGATTTTACTATATTTTTAGAGGATTGAGATGACTAAATACTGAGCCATTCGTAAATTCTTTGAACTTTTTTCTGGAATTTTCTGAAATAGCCAACAAAATCAACTATTTCATGATATTTATGGAATATGACTATTCGTATAAACCGTAAACAGATGAAAATGCTATTGGACCTTGTAGGCGTTCCTAACAAACGCACAGAGCTTGTATTCCATGGAAGCACAATTCTTAAGCTTTATAATGATGTGCTGTCGGAACCCAGCCAAGTCACTCCCAAAGGGAAAAGACTTCATTAAACGAAGCCTAATGGGCTAATAGGGGCTATTCGATAACCAGCTTGCTTTGCATAAAACCGCCATCGGTTGAAGTGATCCGTAAAAGATACGTTCCGTTAGTCAATGACGAAACAGTCAATTCGGTGGTGTTCAATCCAGTCGTAAGCTGAATGGTTTCCACTGTTACGGTTCTGCCCAGCAGGTCAACTATGCATAACTGGGCTTGGGTCTGTGTCTTGCTGGTTACAGAGCAATGAACACTTGAATTTGCAGAGGCTGGATTTGGGAAGACATTCATTCCAAGGTCAGTAAGGCTATTTTGCTCCACTACCCCAGTGACACCACTAAGGCTGAAAACATTACCGTACCAATAATTCGGATTGGCGTAACCAGTGCTAGCCATTCCATACAGCACATTTCCTGAAAGGGTTAACGAACCCATCGGGGAAGCTCCATTGGCTCCGTTAAAATCAACCAAATCCTGATAACCTGTTCCATCAGTGTGAATCGAAAAGATATTTCCGTCAGTGTTGATCCCCCCATTTGTCGTTATTCCATAAAGAACATTTCCCACAAGGATCAATGATCCGTATGGGTTTGCTCCATTGGTTCCTGTGAATTGAAGTAGATCAGCGTAGCCAGTTCCATCCGTGTGAACGGAAAAGACATTGCCATCACTATTGCCACCGCCATTTTCAGTCATGCCATACAATACGTTTCCCGACAGGATCAGCGAACCTTGCGGATGCGCCCCGTTGGTTCCGTTGAAATCCAATATATCCGTATAACCAGTTCCATCCGTGTGAATCGAAAAGACTGTCCCTTCATCGTTAACCCCACCAAGGCTTGCCATACCATACAGAATGCTCCCTGAAAGGATCAGTGAACCCATTGGAGCCTCTGCATAGATTGCTGGACCACCAATCTTAAAATCTATCAGGTCCTTGAATCCTGTCCCATCAGTATTGATCAAAAAAACATTTCCAACGTTCGGGTTAACATTCCCAGCTGTCATGCCATACAAGACACCAGCTGACAGGATCAGTGACCCGTTGGGATTTGAGCCGTTCGTTCCATTAAAATCGAGCAGGTTCTTGTACCCAGTCCCATCGGTATTTACCGAAAATATAAGCCCTTCACCGTTTGCACCGCCCTTGCTGGTCATTCCATACAGCACACTGCCAGACAGCGTAAGGTCTCCGTTGGGTAAACTACCATTGGTTCCATTGAAATTCAGAATATCCGTATAGCCAGTTCCATCGATGTTGATTGAAAAGATGTTGCCTTGGTTGTTTGATCCACCAGTGCTGGTCATACCATACATGATGCTCCCTGAAATTGTAAGGTCCCCGTTGGGGACGCTCCCTTGAGTGGCAGATGTTCCCTTGAAATCGTAAAGGTCTTTGAACTGAGCTTCACAGATTCCAAGTGTCAAGAAAAATACGGTTGAGGTAAGTAGGTAGATTTTCTTCATGTTGTATGGAATTAGAAATTCATATAATAATACTCAAAGACACCAGCACCAGCGATTAGCCCGAATTCACAAATGGCTAATGTCTATTTTTTTGCCTTTCGTATTTTCCCTGTAAGCTTCATGGCAACACTTCGGTGAGCAATAAGAATATAGATCGCCTTTCCCACTTTCACAACTGCCGAATGCAGACGTATAGCCGTCCCCTTCAAATGTTCTACCACACCAACCACACGTTTTTGAAGATTTAGAATTACTGCTTGAAGTAGGACTTGAGGCAGGGGTTGAACCTTGATCCGTAGACGTGGCAGAGATAGACGGAGTTGGTTTTCCGCTGTCAAACAGAACTAGAAACGTCAGCAATATTGCCATTGAACCAATCAGCAATACTGGGAATGGCAAATCCAAAATTCTTTTTAGGATAGGTGGCTTTCCAGAATTTTCCATGTAAATAAATTTTAATTGTAATACCAAGGTACTCAAAAATCTGATAGGTATGATTTGTCATACCCATTATATTTTGAAGAAACGCCAACATTGTACATGGAATTTAAAGGAATAGGGGTGGAAAAGGCATACCTAATAAACATCGGTAAAAACATTACCAAGTACCGAAAGAAAAGAGGATATAGCAGTCAGGAACTCGGTGATCTGATCGACATGGAAAAATCCAATCTTATACCGATTGAAAAGGGACGAATCAATACAACCGCCCTAACACTGCTGAAGATTGCCAATGCTTTGGATATAGAGGTTCAGGACCTGTTTGATTTTTCTTAAACACCATAACCAATGACCTTCAAGGATTTTGTTTTATCCATGCCAGCCGAATCAGACCCTAGACTGGTTCGGTTCAGGGACCTAGTGAAACAGGACAAGAATTTTCCGTCCACCTCTGATCCGTCAAAACTAGCGATTTACCTGTATCTAAAATTGGACCCCGAAATGACGGTGGCGTTTCAGAATTGCTTAATGATTTATAGCAAGATGCCGAATAACAAGCTACCAAAGCGGTTTTTCGGACGAGAGGATATGCCACTGATGGCGGTGAATGTTATTGTGGGGTTACAGAATTTTGATTCGGAGTATAAGTGGAACGGATGATCAGATCAATTCCCGACCATGCTTTACTAAGAAGTCATTGATGTCTTTCGTAACTCGCTTCCGTTCTCCCATTAAGCGATATAATAAAACACAAATTCCTATGGCTTCTATAACCTGAAACGAAATCAATAAAAATTTACAAACAGGATATTCTATTTTAGAGTCGCAATAAAAAGAGAGGGCAATGAAAGCCGTTCCATAAATAATGGACAGGGAGGCAGAACTGTAAAATATTGTTCCCTTTTCCCAAGCCCTTTTTGAAACCACACTCTCCCAATAAACAATTTGGTCATTGAACAATTTATTTATTTTCATCTCAATGTGAGCTACGTATGTTGCCTTTGCAGATAAATCCGCAGTGAGCATTATGTTATATAGTAAAATAACTGCCTCTATCTGACCTATTACGCATGCCAAAATACCTATTTCACTTTGTGTCGGATTTTTCAACTGAAAGAATACTCCGACAAACAATCCAAGAGATGTAATAAAAGCAAAAAGTGAATTGTGATTGGATTTTACAATTCCCATTATTTCAGACCTAACGCCAGTGCTTTCTGTTATTAAAACGTCTATTTTTTTATTTTCCAAATCAACCATTTTAATTTGCTGTTTCTTTTTTATTGATTGGGTACTGGTGTGGACCATGCTTTTTGAAGGTCAATCGTCTCACTTCTTGGCTGTTTATCAATCGGCAACAAATCAATGTCAACTTTAACGGGGATGTCCGAAGCCAACCCAGCAACAAAGCAACTGCCAACAGACAGCACTGGTATAGATTCAAAAGAAAGCTTATCTAAATACGAAATAGTCTTTTCGATAGCTTTTATGTCATGGTCATTTATAAGCCTGTGAATAAAATAATTATGAAGCTGGGAAATAATTGTCGGTGAAATATCAAAAGGTCTCTGACTTGATAAAGTCAGGAAAGTGCTAAACTTGCGCCCTTCTTTAACTATTTCTTCAAACGTTTCCAGGCGATAATCTTTCCACGTTTCGCTTTCCCGTTCAGAAGTCGAAGAAAGGATATTGTGAGCTTCATCGATTATAAGGTGCAAGGATTTGCTTTCAAAATCCCCTGACTCTTTATGTTCATCGTATTCTTGCTTCGCAATAATAAGTGGCAAAGTCTTTTTCATCTCCAAGTTCACCTCTTTGAGATTGATGATTTCCAAATTCGTCTTCGTGTCATTCTCATCCTCTCCCTTAATTGAAACTACCTTTTCAAGCATCTCAAATTTTTTAAACATTCTCCCTATTAATGGTCGTATATGCTCTTGATTCGAATACCCGTTGATTATTTCGTGATAATATTGAGACAAGATTTTAAACTTTATTTTACCGAAATTGGAAGAATCAATAACCAAACTGTCAAGATTCGGAAATGCACTGGATATAACTCCGTCAACATTCGCATTGGCATAAAGTGTATTTGGAGAATTTACATAATACGTGAACTGATTTGAATGATATTTCAAATGTCCTGACTCTAATTTGCTTAAAATTCCAGCAACCACTTGCTGTCCATTTTTTTCCAGCTGTTTCAAATGTTGAAACAATTCGGTAAATATTGAAATATTTAAACCTGAATCCCCCTTCAACAGAATCTCTCTAACGGTCCTTTTAATATTATCCGTAATCCGACTGTCAAAGTCCTGATCTAAATAATCATTTTTTAACGCTCGATTTAGAAAAGGTTTCTGAGTTTTTTCGGTTGCTTCAAGTAAAACAGAAATTATATCAAGCCTCTCAATATTTGACTGTTTAATCCCATACTTGCTCGCAGATTCAATCCTTGTGGTCAAATTGTAAACAGTTTTAGAAGTGGTAATCATACCGTCCTTCGTATATTCACCGTTAAAATCAATCAAAATGAATCGAGCGTTTTTTTTGAATTCGCTGCTATTCCTATTCAGTAAAAATAGTTCCGAATATATTTTTGCAAGTGTATTTGATTTACCGCTTCCAGTGTTCCCAAATATTCCAATGTGACTAGCGAATAATTTTTTAATATTTATCCTAATTTCTTGAGATGGTTCTTCGGTAAGCGTACCAATCTCAATAACCTTTTCTCCCCTATTATAAAATTGATGTAGGTTGTTAAACTCTTCTTTGTCAAGTAAAAAACATTCATTTTCAATCAGTGGCATTTCTTTTATACCTTGCTTAAATCGCCCTTTTTCAAAATGCCCGAAAAGCGAAACCTCTAAGAATCGAGAAATTTTCAGTTCCTCCTTTCTATATCCTTCATTATAATTTCTTTCCTTGGTGGTTAATTCTCCTTCAACCTTCCCTATTATTTCAATAAAGCCTTTAGCAATTTTTATATAACTCCCTACGGATACGTTTTTTATAATCCGTCCTTTGTAAGAAAGGTGAGACAGATTCTTGTCCTTTTTTACTTTTATTTTTACTCGTCTTCCTTCAACTGAAAATACCGTACCAACAATAAAAATGGAATCTTTTAAAATAGCTTCGCTCGACTTCCCTAAACTATTCAACATCTTTGTCAGGTATTTTTTCGCCAATAACCTTCTTCAAAACGTTATCTGTTAAATAGTCAAGAGTGTATTTTTCACCCTCGGTCTCAGTACAATGAATTTGAATATTGGGATGCTGCAACGTCTCCATTTTTTTTACCATTGCGTCTCCGCTCTTTTTTGAGCAGAAAATGTAAATACGTAAGGTTGGATTAGACTGAGCCGCTCGTAAGGTAATCTCCCTTATGTGCCGATCTTCCATTGAAAATCCCATAACTAACAACAACGCATTCTCCTTTTCTAATTCACTTGAATACATTCTTAATAATTCAGAGTAGTAAATATTTAAAACACTCTCCAAATGTTTGGACTCTTCAGGGTTTACTACCAATATTTTTTTGTACTCAGTGTTAAATGCGGCTCCCGTTTTAGTACCAAGATCATCGTTAAAATGATCAAGAGTATGAGAAAAAACAACTTTCCCCCCAGTCTTATCATTCTTCCAAGTTAAAGAACCATGAATTTTAACAAGGTTAAAAACTGGAATTTCGGAAATATGATCAAAATGAAGACTTCTTTGGCTGATTGTTTTTTTGAAATTCGCTAAATTGAAAACAGGATTGAACCTTCCAGAAAATCCATCGTTATACTCCAATCGTAGATTTTCCAAAACTGTTTCAATGATAATATCAATATTGGTTGTGAATATATTTATCTGTTTACTTAAAATAGATGTTTTTCTCCTTATTAAAATTTCCGAAAGAGCTTGAAAAAAATTCTCATAAGAACCTTTCGTCTTATTGTAATTGGCGTCAGCCGTTAACTTATTACCGACAATCAATTTGTTTGGCAGCATAACTCCCTTTACATACTCCTTATACTGCTTCTCTCTTTCAGATTCATTCGTAGCTTTATTAAGCTCTTGTTCAATGTTACCAAGAATCGGTAAAAAAGGAGTTGAAGCTCCTGAGCCAAGTAAAAAATTAATGTTAGCACTTTGAATGACCTCCGAAAGCTCTTGTAAATCTTTTTTTTCTTTCATAATCCTATCACTATCTCAAATCCCTCCCAAATGGCATCAGAGCAAGGCTCATTAGCTTGAAGTGTTGCATCCCAAACGGTATTCCCACTATCGTTATACAAAGCAGTATTCCCAGAACCAGATGCGATAAAGCGATCCATATCCCACCGAAAAAGAACCAAGCTAGGTTAAAAACCATTGATATAAATCCAGAAGTACCCTTAACAGTAACGATTTCCTTTCCGAATGGGACCAGACTCGCATTGGCGATCTTAAAGCACTGCAAGCCGAACGGAATGCCGATGATGGTTATACAGAACAGTATTCCACCGAAGATGTATTCCAGAAAGATTATCCAGCCCCCGAATATGATCCATACCAGATTTCCGATTGCGCTCATTTGGTTACTTCTTTTTTAGCCCTTTCGATCTTGTTGATAAACTCAATAATGGCATCTCGCTTCATCCCTCTGGTCTGAAAGTTGATCTTAGCTCCCCCATCGGATGCCACCGTAACCACATGCTTACGTGTCATAAAATAGGCTATAACGAGAACGCCACCAATAAGCAGTGCTGGGACCATTACATCACCTTTGTTATTGGCACCAGCAAACAGTCCAGCCAATCCGAAGAGGATGCCTAAGCCCAACAAAATGATCCAACTGCTATAGTGGACCTCGATTGAGCTGACCTTTTCCAGCATAATAGAAACAATGTGGGCTTGTCCACCACCAGATACGTTCCGTCTTATCCTGAATGAAGTAAGCGTTATTGATTTGTCATCAGATTCAGTAATGATCTGTTCTCCGTTGAGTAATTGGTTTGCTTCCATATATTGATTTTGAACTATTTCAAATAAAAAAGGAGCCTTGTTTTTGCCCCTTACATAAATCCTCCTGATCACATTCTCAGGCTCCCCCTTGTCAATCAATTCATCTTCCAGACCATCCAATTGGTCTGGATCACCGTTCAATACCTTCGCTTCTTTTTTTTCTTCTTTTTAAAACGGTCTTTGATTTCATCTTCAATTTCATCCTTGATTCTGTCAGATATGGCTTTCTTAATGCCATGCTTCTTAGCACCCAGTCCCAGTGCTTTAAGTGCAAATGGGATCAATGGGAAAAATCCTTTGGTGATCCCCGTTGTTACCGTTGTTAAAACCAACTCTTGTATCATGGCGCTTTGCATTTAACCTAATTACTTTTTTTTAAAACTTCGTTTTTTCTTTTTAACGAAGATGGGAGTCTGCATAATTTTACGTTGATCCTTCGTTCCAACACTACAAGGCTTACAAAAATCGGCTATGTTCTTATCCACGAGTAATTTTTCGTTTGCTTTTGAAGAATATATTTTAGGTTTTCTACTCGCTGGTGAAAAAAAAGAACTATGAGTAAAGAAAGGGAAAGCCCTTGTATCCAATGAACATACCAGCATGCATCCAGATGCTTTCAAGAGCCCAACTATATGTTGATCATCAAAATTTTTATGATTAATTAAAACAGAAGCCAACTTTTCTTCAGTGTCAACTTTATCTTGATCAACAAGTTTAGCTTTACCAGCCTTCCTATATTGCAAAAATAATCCTCTATAGGTTTCACCAAGCTCCTTTAAATATTTAGTTCCCCCAAACACGAGTTTACCTTTACCAATGCAAATCCAATCATAAACAGGCTTGAAATCTTTATGATTCGAACTGTCAGTTTGAAAAACCGCTGATAAAGTATTTATATCAATGACTATACACATTCTAAATTTGAATAATATTTAATTGCTCCTTTACAAAGAACTCCCTAAACTCCTTTGGTTGTTCTTCGGGAAATGAACCATCACTATTTATTGGAAAGTATACTAATTCGTTGCCTTCTTTACAGTGTTTAAAAAAAACTATTTGGCTTCGAACGTTTTTCTTAGATTTTTGAGTTTTAAATTTTTTATTCAACCTTAATCGAAATCTATCAATAGTATAATCACTATGAGTTTCGATAATAAACGACTTATTTTCATTCTCGAAAGATTTAAAAATAAAATCTCCAAAAGCAGCTTGCCCTCTGGGATGAAGATGTATTTCAGGTTGCTGAATTGCAAACCAACTATCACGAGACCTTGCTATAATTTCAATAACTATTGGCAAAATTTGAGAAACACCATATCCAACATTCGTTATCTGCAACTTGGTATTGGCATGATGAACGTGTAACTCGAATGGAGACGTTTCAGAATTGCCGAGTTTATTAATTGAAATTTTTTCAAATAACCCACTATCCTCTCCAAACTTTTGCAATATTTGTTCAGCTTTGTTCTTTTTCTTTCCATTCCTATTGATCAACCGCTTTATAAGATAAGGGGCATGGGTTCCATCAGGCTTAAAAGTTATTCTATAACTATCATACGTTCTTTTAGGTTCTGTCCTTATGGGAGCAAGCCAAGCAATGTCCCGAGGAAAATATGCAACATCAAGACCAGAAAAACGTTTTTTATTTTTCTCCTTATTCGCCTTTGTTGCTTTTTTACCTGTTATGTCAGCAATGATGTTATTTATTTGCAAAAAGTATTTTCGTTTAAAAAAATTCGGCATGCCTTTTAGTTCTATATACTTCTCGTCTCCAAGCTCGTTATCGCTAATCCACTTCTTGAAAAATTTCAAATTATGCCCATCTGCTTTCCTTTTTATATTTGCTTCAGAATATCTATACTTTAGTGCCCCATTTTGAGCAATTCCTTGAATATTAAAATTATTATCAATCATACAAATTTCACTAACCTCTGGCAACCCACGTTTATTGACATAACGAATCTTCATTGCTCGCAATGAGTTGTCTTTATCCTTATTGCCTAATATTCCAACTTCAAAATATTTTTTTTCTGGATGATTTAAACTTGCAATTTCAGAGTAATAACCCAGCTCAGCTTCCTCAGAGGAAAAATCTTCCATAAACCAAAATCTGTAATCGGAAAGTGTTTTGATTAACTTCAAAACAGATGTCTTACCAGTACTATTTTCACCGATAAAAAAATTAACATCTTGTAGTGGAAGAAAGGTTTTGTCAAACCCCCTAAAATTGTCAAAATATAACACTGGCATAATATCGCTTTTTAGTTTACGCTTTTGAAGGTAACGTTATTCCACATTTCTTTAAAAAGTACTCCATTCTATTTTATCTATAACATATTTTACAAGCAACCCGTCCGTATTTACCTTCCGCATCAGCCCTCGACACCTTGCTCACCCCAGCCTTGCACCGATTCAATCCATTGCAGTAATGGCTATGATAAGCATAAGCCTTAGTGCTATTGCAGATCAGTACGCTATCCTCTTTGGTAACGGAGCTATACCGATCCGCGGGAGCTGGAATGGAGCTTGAAAACGAAGCACCAGAGAACAGGAGTGCCAAGAGACCGATTGATAAAAGGGCTTTTCTTAGCATTTTGCTATGTCTGACATCCGTGTTCATTGTGACATTCGTTTTAAGGTCCAGGAAATTCGATTTAAGCCAGGCCTAACAAGGCTTTGAGGGTTATCCTTCCGAAATACCAGTGATGTATCTTGATAAGGATAAATACTGTTCCCTGGGCTTGCAGGAAATCGGCATGCTCCTGATGTAATAATATTCGGGGTTTCCACGCAGCCAAAATAGACCAATCTAATGATATAGCAATGACAAAATGCGTGAATTTCTTACATGTCAGGCCACCTTCACCAGCCGTTAAGCTGGTTCAGGTCGGTATCCGCTAATGAAAATAAAGGCTTCAGGATTCATGTATCAACATATATCCGTAAAAATTTTATACTTATCAATCATTCAGTAATGTTTTTTAATTTGCACCAAAATGTAGCGGTGAGAAGGTTGGATTCCTTTCTACTTAGTGTTAATGGACAGGCCTTACCAATTATATGATTCGGTTGTTTGTGAGCCTTTCAAACTATGAAAGCCGATTTATCAATAGGGAATACTGGTTTCCTTCTGTTTAGCAGTTTATAAGCCGTGGATAACCGCTTCAAATCCTCCACAAATTGGTTCGACAACACAATCATTGGGGGTACAAGCCTCTGAAATCAATGGTTTCAGGGGTTTTTTTATGCCTAAAAACGACTGATTTTAAGGGGTAAAAAGGGGGTAGGTGTACAGAAAAGGTGTACACTTTTTCTGGATTTCAGGGATTTTGATTCAACCTATCGCCTTTTAAAAGGATATTTAAGGGGATTTCCTATTGCTGATGACACACAATACCCTCAACCGACCTCCAACAGCAAATTCGCTATCTTTAATTCGCAATCCTTTCAAAATATTTTAAATAAATACCGTTCTGAGTGTGTCTTTTTCGTCAGGTGTGCATTATGAAATAAAAATGGAGAAATGTCCAAATGGAATTATTCTGTACTTATCCTTCTATTTTTCTTATCTGAAAGCGTTTGTTTTTCGCAGAAGATAGATACTATACTTAGGGAAAATGCCGATTGCACAAACCCCATCCTCATAACAGACACAATTGTATACTCTCCAAAATCACCGAATGGATTTGGCAATGAGCTTGAAATATCTCGAAACAACCCAAATGATCCGTTTTACTTTGAAAGGGAACATAATACAGTTTGGTACAAATTCGTAGCCAAAAAAAGTGGCAAACTGACTTTTGATATCATTACTCGAAATATAAATGATGATTATGACTTCATGTTATTCAAATACAAAGGAGACAATTTTTGCTCCAAAGTCATCACCAAGGAAGTTAAACCAATTCGTACCTGCATTTCACGAAATGATAAAAAGCTGAAAAGCATGACGGGTCTAACTCTTGACGATTCTTCCAAGTTCCATGTGCATTCAGGAATTGGATCGTCTTATGTTCAGTTTATTCAAGTTGAAAAGGGGGAAATCTATTATCTACTAATTGACAATGTATATAAAAATGGAGACGGACATACAATTCGCTTTCATTATAAAGCCCAAAATCCTGCTGAATTGTATGTTGGCAAGTTAATTCCTTTTGAAGAAATTCAGTTTGAATCAGAAGATTACAAATTTATGCCTGGCTCTGAAAAAGGGCTCGATAGTCTTTATCAATTTCTGATTATTAATCCTAAAATAAAAATAGAAATTCAGGGACATGTTAATACTGCTGGAGCAAATGTAAAACCATTAAGATATGGTAAACAGGAGCTTTCTGACCTCAGAGCTAAGGCTATCTATGATAATCTTATTTCCAAAGGGATTGATTCCGAAAGGCTTAAATGGGTCGGTTTCAGTGACCGATTTAAAAAAATAAAAAATCCAAGAAACAAAAGAGAATATTTTATCAATATGCGTGCAGAAATAAAAATCCTTTCATTGGATTATAAAAAAAATTAATATGACAAGTTTTTAAAATTTCCGAAGAACTAATTATGCATCACAACTTAACAAATTTTTTAAAATTGAAATCAATGAAAAAAATATTCGCAATCCTCCTGATCACCAGTTTCATTTCAGGGTGCATGAATCAAAGCAACCATTTTGAAGGTAAAATCACTTATAAGATGATAACCGACCCGACCTTGGCTTCGGATATAACCTTCGGTGATGATAAATTCTCTCACTTTACAAATGAGGGAAAGAGAATTGTCTATTTTAAAAACAATAAAACTAGAGAAGAGGACCGTCTCGAACCGATGAACCCTTCTGAAAATGGAGCTCCTACTCCAATAACAATTTGGGACCATCAACAGAAATTGTTCTATTTTCTAAGTGATTTAGGTGGGGTAAAATACATGCGAAAAAACATTGACTCAGGAAAAGGGAAAGAACCCGAAATAAATTATACTTCCGAAACAAAAATCATTGCTGGATACGAATGTAAAAAAGCTCATATAACGTTCAATAGCAAGGCTGGTGAGAAGAGTGAGACAGGTGAAGTATATTATACAGAACAACTGCCTTACTATTCGTCCTACGATGAATTTAAAGGTTTGAAGGGTTTCCCGATGGAATTACGTCTTTTGTCTGGGGATTCAGTTTATGAAGAACTTATTGTTACCAGTGTGTCAAAAGAACCCATTCAAGATAGTTTATTTATTGTTCCAAAAGAATATAAAGAAATGTCTTTTGATCAGGCTATGAAGGAATTGCAAGTAAAAAACGAGCAAATTGTTAAGGACCATCACATCAATCAGGCTAAAACCGACAGCATACATAATCTTCCAACGGTCTTTGTGAATTTACCTCATGATTCAATAAAAAAGAGATTGCAAAAGATTAACGAACAGGAAAAGCCAAATTCCAAGAAGCAAGAAGTAAAATGAAGCAAAAAATAGTCGTTTCCATAATCTTCCTATCGCTCATTGGATTTTCATCGGCAAAAGCCCAGAATAAGCAACACTGCCGAATTTGTTTATTATTTAAAGGTTACTACATTTGATGGGAGTGATTTTGAAAAGAAGGGAACTGTCTTGCTGGTGAGATAATCTATACAAATGAAAACATACAGGACAAAGTTCGGAATTGAAATGATTATTATGCTTGGATTGTGTTTTGCAATCATCTCCCTTCTCTGCATCCTTCAGGGCTTCTGGTATATGTCATTTGCTATATTGTTGCTCGTTTTGCTTATTGCCTATTTAGTTTTTCAAATAAAATACATTGTTACGGATAAAGAACTGATTATTAAATGCTGGATTAATTTCGATTTTGAATCACCCATTTCAATCGAGCACATTTCGAAAATAATAGAAAAGAGAAATTGGATAAAATCTCCAGCTGGCTCTATGGACAAGCTGGAAATTCGGTATTTCAGTAGGGGCCATGAAAATTCTGTATTCATTTCACCAAAAGACAAAATGGGATTTATTGATGAATTAAGACGGATTAATTCAAGAATTACGGTTCAATTAGCCGAACACAAGACCATATCCCTTTGAATATTTCTTATTTCGTCTTTGGTTGTATCTTTTTGCCGACCTCTGCATTATGATTTTGACCAAGACCAAACCCATGAGCCATAAAATAGCCGTTACGGCATTCCTTGTATTGCTTATAGGGTATTCATCGGCAAAAGCCCAGAATAAAGCCCTATTGAATAAGACCATTGCCCAAATTGATAGCATGGACAGGGAATGGGTTAAACGAATAACACCTTTTCAGGGCGAGGGATATACCCGACTTTACAGGAAGGATCAAAAGATTTCAAGATGCGGTGTTTTTAAGAAATCCAAAATGATGACGGGGAAGGTTTATAATTATGACAGCCTTGGTACCCTACAATCCTTAGCAGTCTATGCCGATTGGAAATATATTGGTGACGCTCCCTTGCCTAAGCCTTCTCTGGACAATACATTCAGCAAAAACATTGGAATGTGCAATAAGGCTGTTGATACCTTGCATTACAAGCAATTAGAAGATTGTCCCTTTACCGTTAACGACAATCCCAACATGAGAATCATTTCATTTGTGGCGAATTTCAGCGCATCTGGTGGAATAACTGAACAAACAATTGATGGAAATAGGATTGGTTCAGATTTGATAGTTTCAATGAAAAAAGCCAAGGCCACGAAACTATATCTCAACCAGATCAAGGCAACTGACGGAAAGAAAACCTATGATTTGGGAAATGCTTGGTTCTTTGTGAGGTGTCCGAATTGCTGGTAGCGAACCCAGAAATAAATACACTATTTTAAGCGTCCGCCATTTTTATAAATGATTGTTTCAAACTTGATTTTGGCTTTAGTGGAACTACTTAAGGCATTGATATTGTCGATATAAATTGTCGCATTATCAGAAATGTGGTGCCTGGATTTAAATTTGAAAATGTAATTCTTGAACACAACGTTCGGGTCCTCCTGACAGTAACCGACTATTGTAGGGGTGCTAAAAGTTTCCTCTGCTATTTTGACTTGCTTTTCCGTTACATAAAGATTGAGACTTACAATAGCCGTATCGGAGCATCGTGAAAACGAGGTGCTTGTTGCTATGATTGGGAAAGCATTAGGGGTTAGGCTATCTTTTCGAATTTCCTTTCTCACTTTTATCGTTCCACTTTTAAAAGAATCGGGATTGGTCTGACAAAAAAGAATACTTATATCTATCAATAGTCCGTTATAATTTCAAGCTGCCATTCTGCCAAAATTAGTGCATTCTGCATGTAGCCGCCTTATTTTTTTACAATTCAGGTCAAGTTCTAAGTTTGAAAAAATAAAATTTGCCAGAGCTTCATTGTGCTTCTGGCGTTTAATGTCTTGCAGGGAAAATGATTGCCTTTCTTTCTTGGGTATAGGCAAA
>Ga0206879_1094_pt1 | contig 20190 bp, 15 predicted proteins | sample Alteio_BWOrgCont_5_FD_152897 | JGI IMG/M metagenome (GOLD analysis project Ga0206879, IMG submission 152897) | Enriched cells from forest soil in Barre Woods Harvard Forest LTER site, Petersham, Massachusetts, United States -... | ecosystem: Environmental > Terrestrial > Soil > Temperate forest > O... | reverse complement strand
CCTCTCCCATGCCGTTCATCTTCTTGAGGCGGGGTACAAGGTTATCCTGGTGACAGATAAGATTGGCCCAACCTATACCAATGGCGGCGGGCCTCAAGTTGCCCAGCGTTCCGCGGCATTTCGTTCCGGTGTCGATTCCCTGGAAGGTTTTGACCCGCCGGAAGAGGCCGCTATCCACAACATGGTTGCTCATTTGCATGAATACCGCGGACTGGCTGATTTGGGAAGAAAGGCCATCAGTCAACTTAGAAGATTCATTGGCCTGGCCAAAGGGCATGGCGAAGAGGCAAGTTTGTCGGACAAAAATCTTCCCGCGGCAAAGTCGGAGCTTTGGATGTATGACTTGAGGGAACTGGAGCTTTTTAATAGAAATCCAAATGCCCTGGTCATTGAAGGGCAGACGCTCAAGTCTCATCCTGTCTATGAAGGTAATGCATGGGATGTGGAATTGACCAATGGAGTGATTTTAGATCCGGAAGAGTTGTTTGTAGGCACAGGGTTTCCCGGCAAAAATGCCGAAAATCAGATAATACCTGGCATTGTGCGGGATTTATCGAAGGACGAATATACCAAATTGTTTTCAACAGTGGATATTGAAAAGCCCGGCCGGATAACCTTGTCCCAATTGAAGCAAAGGCCGCCGGTGATCACTGAGACTAATGTGGTTGATCCGGTCATTGAGCAATATATCCGGAATCTTAATGCAGGGGACAGTCTATTGCTTGCCGGCGGGGGCTTGAGCGCCGGCAACACCATTGCCTATATCCACGGCTTGAATCCCTGGGTGAATGTTATCGTCGTCACTGAGGATGGGTTTACCGCTTATCCTTCGCAAATTCAAAAGGGATACAGGCATGCGGCTTCCATTTGGAGGACAATTCTTAACGCCAAGGGCCGTGTGCGCAGCTTGAAGTTATGGAAGACCCCGGAAAATAAGTTCGGTTCTCCGGTGACCCAGCCTATTTTTGATCATATCCAAGAATCCATTAAGGATGGCACTGTCACCCTCAAGACCGGTGTGCATTTTACAGCCAGGGATTTTACGATTTCAAGGACGGCCAATGGGATCTTGATAACCAGAAAACCGTCGGAAAAGGACCCTGAGGGGTATAGTTTCGTGGTGAAAGGTATCATCACTGCCGCTGGTTATGATTTTAAGGCTGTTGCCCAGGGCCTGGTTGATCTGGTAGGGTCAGAAAATTTAGGACTTAAAAACGGTGAGCTTGATCTTGATGATCAATATTTCTTTTTAAGCCGTAAAAACCCTCATCTTTTTATTATCGGTGCGGCTGCCTTGAATCATATCCTTAAGACCTCATATCACAGTGCTCCCATCGTGGCTCGCATCATCACGTATTATTTGCAGCATCATCAGCTGCCTTCGACAGAATTGGGAGACGAAAAATTGGTAGCCAAGATCATGGGAGAGCATGAAAGCTTGGGCGATGCTTATTCCGAGAAGGACAAACTTCTATTGGTGCTGGCAGCCAATCAGCCGGGATATGATTTAGAGAGGGCAAAAGATGAATATAGGCCCCAAACGACTTCACCGGAATTAAACAGGGAGGCCATCATTGACCGCGTCCTTAAGACGGATCAACCGCACCAGAGCAGAGAGTCCATTGAACAACTCTTTGACAGTGAACGTTTGAATGCCTTGACAGGAGGGGATTTGGAAGCCAAGGAGCAATTATTATATCCCTTGGCGCAATTTGGCAATGAGGGTGAAGAGGAACATGTTTATACGCTTTTTGGGTATTTCCTCAGAAAAGTTCTCTCCCCCAGAATCGCCGCGTATTTAACACGGGCTTCCCGGGATTATTTCCCTCCGCCTTTTGGGGACCGCGCGCAGTCGACATTGCAGACCGTGCCGGAGCATATAACGCGCGGCGGTATCGATTTGAACACCGCGAATCTCGATTTAGAAGTCAAGGGCGACAAGGCCAGTATGGCCATGCCCATTGATGTCCGACATTGGAAAGATATCCATATTGAGGGCTTAACACCGATCTTCATTAAAGATGTGCCTATTATTAATTTGGCCGAATTTTTAGGGGTGGAATAAAGGTCAGGCGATGATCGTTTTAAAAAGAAAATCTATTTTATTTCGAATTGTATCAGTGGCGGTAGCCTTTTTATTGGTCGCCAATGATTTTCAGCAGGCCGCCCAGGCACAGGACACTCCTTTTTTACCGCATAATAATCTGCTGGAATTATCCACTCCATATTCTTTTCCCGTTTTGCGCGGCATGCGCTCTTATCCGGACAAGCCATTTGATTTCGATTTCATGGTTGACGGGGGAGACCAGCGTGGCCTCGACCAGGCCCAGACCGCTGTTTTGATCAAATATTTCCTGGCTTCTTTAACCATTCCGCAGGAAGACATGTGGGTGAACCTTTCTCCCTATGAAAAAGATCGCATTATCCCGAATGACCTGGCCTTGACCGATGCGGGCAATACCCTTTTGCTGCAAGATAAACTTTTAAAGCAATTGGCATCTTCCTTGAGCTACCCTGAGACGAGTTTAGGGATGAAATTCTGGGATGAGGTGTACAAAAAAGCTTATGCGCGTTTCCACACCACGGATCTTCCGGTGAATACCTACAATAAGGTCTGGATCGTGCCGGACAAGGCCGTTGTCTATGACATGGGCGACAGTGCCGTCATTGGCGAGACACATCTGAAGGTAATGCTGGAAGAAGATTATTTGGCGCTTAAAAACCATATTTCTCCGAATAAAGTCATTGATCTTCATACATTCACATCCCAAATCACTAAAGATATCATCCTGCCGGAACTGGAAAAAGAGGTTAACAAAGGCAAGAACTTTGCGCCGGTGCGCCAGATCTTTAATTCCATGATCCTGGCGGCCTGGTTCAAAAGAGCTTTAAGGAGAAACATCATCAGTGATGTGTACGTTAATCAAAAGAAGATCGCGGGCATCGACGACATAGACAAAGACGCCAAGGAGAAAATTTATAAGCAGTACCTGCACTATTACAAGGTTGGTGCTTATAACTATATCCGTGAAGACATTGATCCTGCCAGTAAACAATTAGTGCCTAGAAAATATTTCTCCGGCGGACTAAATTTTGGGGCCCTGACGCAGGCCATGCTGACATTGCAGATACCCGATCTGGCTGCCCTCAAAAGACGGTTTGATTTAACCCAACTCGCTGGCCATAACATGGCCATGGCCAGTGTGAGGTTTGAATCGATTGGTTCTTTAAAAGTTTCTTATGCCCCTTCCTATGCGATGCTCTCACCGGTGGGCAGGAAATTGGTGATGCACATGGCCCTGGCCACGGGATTTTTGGCTGCCGGGGGCCTGGCCCAAGGTGCCACAATTACACCCAGCGCAGATGGAAAGAGCGCGCATGTGAAGGTTGACAATACAAATTTGCCCGCAGGTATTGCTTGGGATACTTCCGGCGGAATTCTCCGTCAGGCAGGATTCAAGGGGCCAATGTGGACCAAGGACGGGGTGTATGCAAAAATGAAGGGAGGCATCGAAGCCCAGAAAATTAATCCGGATAAATTACGTTTTGGCCAGGAGTTTGACCTGCCTCTACCGCAAGCTTCTGCTAAAGCTGCGGCCCCTGCGGCTGTGAATACGGCACGGCCGACGGTCCTACCGTCGGGGGCCATTGATTTGTCTGCAGCGCCGCTGTCACGGCCTGCCGTCGTTCCAGGAAGCCCAGTAACTGAGACCAGGGAAAAGAAAGAAGAGAATTCATTTTTATTTATAGCCGCGGCACAACAAGGAAACGCGGGAGGACCTACAGGAGCAGCGCCCCCTCCGCCGACAGATCAGCGCAAGGCGGTGGCTGTCTGGCCTCTCCAGGGTACCGCGACCGCTGTCTTAACGCCTCAGCAGGGTTACTTGAATACGAATGGATTAAGCGGCCCTGTTTCGGATGTGCATCATGACAAACATTTTTTCAGCAAAGGAAAAGACACGGTCTTTTCTTTTGATGATGACGCGCAGGATGAGGATATAGGCATCCTGGAAGCGGAAACGCGTATGCGGGAAAAAGATTACGATTACTGGAAGACAAGGTACGACAATCATAGCGCTTCGGCATATGAACTAAATACCGCCAAGGCTGCTTGGGATGATGTAAAGACAAGATTGAACAATGCCAAAGAGAAAAAGGTCCATCTGGACCTGGTTGCGCCTTGGGACATGTATATTCCTCATTGGACAGTTTCAGACGGAGATTATCTGGAAGCAGGTAATACAGGGATTCTGTATTTAAATTTAAATACCTTTACCTTTACTTTGATTATGGACATGAAGGAAGGGAAGCTTTTAGGTATAAATAATTTTACCGTCAATTTGGACGGCAATCCCGTTAAAGCCAGGGTCTTGAATAAACATTTGAACGCCGGGGAGAATTCTTTAAGGGTGGAATTTGAAGCTGTTTCATCCACACCCATCCGGCCTGAAAAACCAGGCCACATTTCTTTGATCATCTATTCTTCTTCTCAACTTTTGGCTTCAGCCGGGGCTGGGCCGCCAAAGGGTGATGAAGCCATGCTTAGCTGGCGGCAATTTTTACTGCCCATGGCTGCCATTATCAGCAGTTCTTTAAATCCGCTTTATGCCCAGGCTCCCAAGGCCTCATCCGCACCTTTTGGGCAAGGCGGGGTTTTGGTTCGCATAGGCCATTTGGATCAAAATAAAAGAATTTTCAATTCTGCTGACTGCTCCAGCAGAGGCTGCACGGCTGTACTGAATGTCTCAGCGGGTGATACCGTCGATGAAAATACCGTCGTGGCCAGTATTGATACACGCGGCTTAGATGACGAAATCCGGGATATAAATACCCAAATGGCGACCCTTGAGGCAAAGATCAGGGACCTTTTTAAACCGCGGTTGACGGAGGAACAATGGCAAAAGCTTGTTAATTACTTCGATGACGAAGGCCTTGATTACCAGGTGGAAAGAGACGAAGTGATGAAGCTGCTGTTGGAGTGGTTAAGGCTTGAGAAAGAAGGTGTGCGCCTTCAAAAGCAAAAAGCCCGTTCCCAAATCGAGGCCGGGGTCAAAGGCATTGTTGTCGCAACAGCAGCTGCGGAAGGTACGGCTTTTCATACGGATTATCGCAAGCAGCTTTTGGTGATAGGCCCGGGTGTTATCGATTTAGGAAGTACTGACGACAATGCGCCCACCGAGGAACGGATTTTTATTCCCCGTTCCTGGGGCACTAATATCGGTGATCATGTTCCGGTGGAATTGGAAGACGGAAAGATTATTGACGGCACAATAATTAATGAGAAAGAAGATCCCTATGAACAAGGAGTTGATCAGAATGGTCGTCCTTATACCGTGGATCGCAAGGATTATTATAGCGTCGTTATTGAAATTCCTTCTGCCGGACTTGTGGAAGGCGCAGGAGTAATGGTAAGGCGGCCTGTAGGCCATAAAGGACAAGATAAGGCCATGACCCGACGGGCAATGGCACAATTGCTATTTTACGGTTCTTGGCTGGCCACCCAGCAGCTTAAGGCTCAAGTACTTTTAAATTCCACGCCTCCTCAGGAAGTGACTAATGCCTCGGGCACAGCCTTAAATCTTGACCAGCTAAGGACAGCCATTTTCGGCAATGACCTGGTGGAAAGTGATAAATTCATGGCCTGGCTGCGCAAGCAGGTAGAAAGCAAACAGTTTGGGGCGCTTCAAATCTATCTGCATTTAGAGGCATGGAAAGACGCTGGCAACGGCAGAATCCAGTGGTTGGCAACGCCGGTTGCTTCCTTCAGAGATTTCTTGATACAGTCTTCCGGCGGTTCGGCCTTGAATCCCGTCCTGGCAGGCATTGCGGCTGCCTTTGTGCTTTCCGGTAAACTTTCGGACCGTTTAACCCATAAGATCGATAAGCAAATTGACTTAGGGCTGGCTGAAGCCGAGGCTGCTCATCTTAATTGGCAAATCGGGCGTCTGCAAACAGGGCATCAGGCGGAAGAACTTCTTATTGATTTGTTTGTTGCCCAACAAAGGCTCGAACATTTACAGCAAATGTTAAACGATGTTGAGGAAGTCATTAAGCGTATGCAAGACAGAAGGGCAGGCGGCGGTACCACCGTCACAGACATCGAAGAAGCCCAACAAGAACCCGGCAAAATCCTGCTCGAAATTAAGGAAGCTAAAGCCAATGCCTATGCCCTGACCGTGAAACTCAATGCCTTGATGGGCAAAGCGGACAAAGGGCCTTATGCATTTAGGACCGAGGAAATCACCGAGCAGAAAGCTTTGCAACTGATCGGTCTCATTGAAAACAACTTCGGTTTTAAAGTCCCCCAAGGGCAAAAAGGGGAAAATGGAATTGTCCGCTTGAATAATCTTATGAAGAACCCGTCATTCGTCAAAAAACTTTTGCAATTGGCACGGGCACGCAATAGTCCGTTGACCCCCAATGCCTTGGCCATTGTGCGGCCTAAATTGGCCAAGGGTTCCGGCCAATACCTGACTCCGGCGGCGGTGCGTTCGGTGTTGGAAGAAAGTTTTCCCGCTGATTTTTCCCGCCGCCAACAAAGGCCCCTGGATGATCCCATTTCCGCTCACTTGCCCTGGGACGAATTTCCCAGTGTGGACCTGATCCAGTCCAAGCAAGATGCATGGCGCCAAAGGCTGTTTAGCGAGAACAGTCCGGATTTAAGATGGCAATTGAGCCGGCAGGGCCGCCGGGTGATGGAAAAGGCATGGATTATGCAAAAGGAAAATGAAAATTGGGTGGCGAATCTGACCTCCATTCTAAGCCCAAACACCAAGTTAAACAATTCCCTGGTAGATTTGGCGCCGGCCATCCGCACCCCGGAAATCGGTCAAGGGGCCACCGAAGCCCTGCAATTGGAATTTCCCATCGTCGACCGTAAAAAAGATATTGCAGAACGCCAACTTCAACTTCAGGAAGAACAAGTCGAAGACAATACCCGAAGCGCCCATTTGGAGATTGATGATGAATTTACAGAGGCGTACGGCACGATGATAAGCCTTGCGGACCAAATCGCCGAAGCCGAAAAAATTTCTGCCGTATCGGCAAAGTTTTGGCAGGACTTGCAGGGTCTGCCTAAGCCTAATTTTCTGAAAATCATCCAAGCGCGCTTAGGGATGGATGAAGATCTGAAAAAGGAGTTTGAAGTTAAAGCCAGGTTTTACAAGCAGCAGGCCATTTTAAGGAAGGAGGGGCTTTTGGCACCGGGAGAATCTTTGGTCAAAGACCGTGCGTTAATTGCCAAAAAGCCCAGCCGCAGAAAATTTTTTGGAATTGCAGGAGGGGCTCTTGCGGCAGCTTTCGGCGGCGCTCCCCAGGCCCAGGCGCAAAGGGGGGATGATCCGACGAACTATTGGATCCGCACCCACGGCGGCAGGCCGGGATTCAATACAAATTTATCAGGCTTGGAAAATGCCTTAAATTCAAACGCGGATATACGCAAAAGATGGGATGCTCTAAATAAATTCTTTGAAGAAGGGCCTAGCGGCAAGGATTTTCTTTACAATGTCCGGCAGATGATCACTCGAGGCTCAAGCCAGGGCTTCACCGTCCAGGAATTATTAAGGTATATCGTTGAATTAAGGGATGTCAGATTTGTCGTTGACGTCATCAGCGAGGCCCTTGCTCCTGAAAATAATAATCACGCACTGGCTGATCTTGGATTTGAGGCCTTGGATGATATGTTCACCATGTGCCCTGAAGTGCTCCAGGGTTTGAGTTCCTCTTTCTTTACCAATGATGATCCTGATCTTTATGCCCGTCTCTCCCCCGAAGAAGCAGACAGGATTTTTGTGACCTTTTTGTTAAGGATGCCGGATGATTCCATCGGCCGCGAGCGTTTTTTGCAAAGCGATTATTTTGGGACTGATGAAAATATGGCCAGGGTGGAAAATGGCTTAAGGGCCTATGCCAATGCCAAGGAGCACCAGGGTGAGAAAGGTTTAGAAAGGATCACCGCGCTGGCAGACACCTTGCATGATATGATCATCCGCAAAGTGGCATCAAATCCGGAAAATTTTAAGGAGTTCCTGCGTTCCGGTGAATTTAATAAAGAAGACCTTGATGGGTTCTTATTAGGATTGCTCACGCCCGATGATAATGTCCTTACCGCGGTTTTATACCCCACGGTCAAAAATTGGAACGGGCGTTATATGGAAGTTACGCCTTCAACTTCTTTAGCCAATCAGGAAGAACGGATAAATTTTCTTCATCATGACCTTTATGCAGGTGCCAAAACAAGGGCGGATGATTTACTTGCGCAGTATCCCGCGGCTTCCGGCGTTCCATTTTATGAGTTTTCCTCAACAGTCAAGCTCGAGAGGCTGGACTATTTCAAAACACTTAATCCCGAAGAGCAAATAGACTATGTGAAAAAACTCAACAATGTTTGCGAACTGGCCAGGATTCTGCGGCTTCATCAAGGCCCTGCTGCTGGTGATGCCACCGGTGAAGCCTTGGCAAGCCTTATGAAAGACCAGCAGGGAATCGTCCTGGTTTTGAAGGCTTATATCGATGGAGATGGGGCATTTCAACAATATATTGAGAAGGCTTATGATTGGAAACCTATTCTCAAAAATAGGGTGAATGCTTTGGCTGATTATCTCAACACCACGGATGAAGATCTTACGGCGCTCAAAATGAGGTATGCCAAAGCACACGAACCTTTCGATGAATTCTTTATTGTTGATCCTGCCGGCCATAGAATTTTGATTCAGTCGTTAAAGACCATGACTGACCGGCATCCTAAATATCCCCAATATCAATGGGCCGCTGATCTTCGTTTGGCCGCTTTGCCGGCCATTGCTTTGCATGCGGCTAATGATGATAGTACCAGGAAGGTCATAGCGGGTTTCGATGAGCAGGGCAGGCCGGTGATCAAAGAAGAATCGGCCAAAGAACAGATGGCCAAGGTGGTGGCTTCCAGGATAGTCCCCCAATATTTGTCCTTGAAGGATGTCATTAATCACCCTATAAAGCAGTGGACTGCCCAAAAAAGATTGCGCAGTGTGAATGAGGCAGCGGTCCTGGGTAATATTAGGAAGATGATTGATGAGCAAACTGATCCGGTCATCATTAATAATTATGTTCAAATACAACTGCACCAGGCCAAGGATGATGCCGTTAAAGAAATGCTGAGGGACTTTATTGAAAAAAGGGATGAAATTGCGGCAAGGATAATGGTCAATAACCAAATACTTCCCACATGGACCCGCAAGCAAAAAATTCTTTTAGCGGCCAAAGCAGGGGGAGTGCCTCTTATGCTTGGTGTCGCGTTTTTTGGAACGTGGGTGCGTGATCGTATTAAGCACCGGCGGATGCGTGAAAAAATGGTGGAAAGAATGGCTTACTTGTCCGGAAAAATCGACGTTTTGCAAACGGTGGAGGTACGGACGAATTTTTTTAGTAAGGAACCGGGGGAGAGTGGTGTTGGCGTAATGCCGCCGCTAGAGGGTAAGGTCCAGGAAGAAGCTGGATTAAAGTTTATCGAATGGGAGCAACCCTTGGGCATTCCAAACCCCCAAATCAACCATTCCAGGGAAATCATCAATGGATGGAATACAAAAAGCGTATCGCCACAGGTGGCTGTGGATGATCTTAAAGAGTTGGTTGAAACGACAACTTTTAGGGTCAATGAAGAAACCGGGGAAAGGGAAAATGGAATTTTGCCTAACATGCCTTACGAATCCAAATATATGGGGTCAGCGCCGGGCAGAATGCAACGGGCCCTATATTTTCAATTAAGGATTTTGCTGTATGCTCTTTATATGTTTAAGGAACGTTTGCAGGATGTGACGTTGTCCGCAGAGCAAATAGAGCAAATCCGGGCTTACGTGACAATATTATACAATAGCAATAAGTATATTTTGCCTTTAACAAGGCTTTTTGACCGAAGGACCAATTTTCAGCGGGTCGTCACACGCATGTTGCCTATCTATCATGCGTTGGAAAGCTGGGGCCTTTATTGGTTGGCCCGGAAGGTATTGCATTTTGAACTAATGAAAGAGGATTTCCTAGAAAAAGTGGACCCGATTCAGGATGAACTCTTTCTTAGAGGAAAAGAATTACTTGGTCTCTATACGGATCGTGAGAAAATCAAGAGAGATGGGGCCAAGACATTGGATGATATCATTAAATATGGCGGTCTTTTGGATGCGGCAAGGCCCATGCATGTTGAAATGGAAGATAAGGGAGGGAGTTGGGGAGGGAATTGGTTAAGGGAATTTGTTAAGGTTGTGCAGTTGTTTTTTGAAGCGGTTTATAATCACAATTTTTTATCATTTCTCTTCCTTTTCTTGTCTTTGTACTCTTATATACGTCCTAATATCGTAGCCAAAAGTGAGTTTTGCCATAATGAAGCTTCCGAATTAAATGAGATTTTCTACAAAAATTTTATGGATATGCTGGATCGAAAAAAGGCGGCACTGGGAGCTCCGGCAGCGGCCAGTGCTGCGCAATTGTCATCAGTTCATAGGGCTGATGTGAACCCGGTGCCGTCGGCCCCTTCGGCCATCGAACGTCCGGGCGGGATTGATTTGAATTTTCAACCACAATTTATCAAAAGATATTCAAAGGAAGATTCCTTGCAAAGGCCGGCTGCTGACAAGGCCATGGGTTCGGCTGATTTCAAGGGTTTTAATTTTAATATCGTCCGTTTTAGGTCGCAATTAACAGTTAACGGTGCGTTTCAGTTGATGTTTAATTAAATTGGTTTTTATGCTCTATATGTCTATAAAATCTATAGGATTAATAGGATAAATAAACATAAGGAGGTCAACTATGAAAAAAATTCTCTCATGGTTAATCGCTAAATCTACAAAAAATACCAAGGGGGTAGAAGATTACCTTCACCAGGGGCTTATCTATCAAAGAGAAGGGAAATTAAACAGAGCACAAAGAGAATTTACTGAAATTATTAAAATGAATCCGCGTATTGTCATGGGATATACCAGCCGAGGATGTCTTTATCTTCAACAAGAGAAATGGGACCAGGCTATTGCTGATTTTAACCGGGCCCTGGATATTGCCCCTGATTTTAGTTTTGCTTATTTAAACAGAGCTAAAGCATATTTAGGTAAGAAAGAAAGGGTAAAGGTCTGGGTCATATTTCAAGAAATTTTGGAGATAGGATTAAAATTTTATGGCGACTAAAGAAATAAATAATAAATCATTTAAGGGTATTTCTGTATTGGCCGCATCCAGAATTTATAAAGAAATTTATGCTTCAGGTTCGACAGCCATTCTTTATAAAGATACAGAAGGGATTTATGCTTCATCCGTATTGGATATCCTGGCTTTAGGGGCCGACGAAAATTCAAAGATCAAAGTCATCGTTTACGGAGATGACGAAGAGAAAATCTTACAAAATGTTTCCGAAATCCTGATGGATGGGGCGGGTATTTAGCCTGAGAGGAATTATGTGCGAACTGTTAGGTATGAGCGCCAATGTGCCGACGGATATATGTTTTAGTTTCGGCGGCTTGATCCGCCGGGGCGGTGCCACGGGCCCGCATAGAGACGGATGGGGTATCACCTTTTATGAGGGCAAGGGTGCCAGGACCTTCCTTGAACCTAAAGCCGCGTCGTCTTCTGACATCGCCCGTTTGGTGGAGCAATACCCCATTAAAAGTAAAACCGTTATCGCGCACGTGCGCCGGGCCAATTGTGGTCCGGTGGCCTTGGAGAATACGCACCCCTTTACAAGAGAACTTTGGGGAGAGAACTGGACATTTGCTCATAATGGGCAATTAAAGGGTGTCAAGAAAAAGAGATTGAGTTATTACCGTCCAGTCGGTACAACCGACAGCGAGCATGCTTTTTGTTGGATTTTAGACGGGCTTCGGCGCCGAAACCCAAGGGGATCAAAACATACGGCGGATAGCTTTCTTAAAAATGCCTTGGATGAACTCAATGAACTGGGTATTTGCAATGTGCTTTTGACCAATGGTAAAAAGCTTTATGCCTATTGCTCGACGGAAATTTGTTTTATTACCCGTCAGGCACCTTTTGGCGAGGCTGTTTTGGTTGACAAGGACTGGCAGGTTGATTTTAAAAAAGAGACCTCCCGCAAAGATGTAGTGACCATCATCGCCACGCGGCCGCTGACCTCCAATGAGCACTGGGATGTATTGTTCCCCGGAGAGTTAAAAGTATTTTGCGATGGCCGTCCAAAGAAAGCTTCACCACCTTAATTTTTTATTAGAAGAGTGAAGATTCCTTTTAAGGCTTTTAGCCTAAATAAGCGGTATTCGTGTGTTCATATCAAGTTCTAACCGCCCATATGGGGTAATATGCTACCAAATTAATGGAGTCAACGCTCCTAAGTCGCGTTGGGAAAGCCGTCCTTTCCAATGAGGGTTATCTAATACCATTTGAAGCATGAGAGTGTTAATGTAAATCAATCAATAATTATCTTTTTGTAACAACCGATGAAATTGACCTAGATGTTTCTGAATGCGCGACTACCTTTCTTAGCTGCTTAGGTTTTTTGCGTCATTTTTTGCATTTATTTCACCGTATAAGGGTAGATTATTTGAATGCTTACCAAAATCTAGTAATGAATGAACCAGATTCAGCTGTCAGCCAAACACTTAAAGAAGCATTTTTAGCCTTACGTCAAGCTGCAGAGAGCGGTGAGTAAGGAATTCACCAAAGTTTTATCCATTTAATCAGAAGTCATAAAAGTTCGCACTTAAAATGCGAACTTTATCTACCCACAGTTATACCCAAAACCTCGTTTCAAAATCTCCAATTTTCTTACCAATAGTGCCTTCTAAATCGTCTTGTAAAGCCGCAACAATTTATTTTAAAAGATGAAACTATTTGGTACTGGTTGTTGTCTAAAGTTTTGAAGACCTCAAAAAACAGAAGTTATACACCCCAAGGGCAGTATGCTCTTACACCCACCTAAACAACAAACTAAAATCAAGAGAGGAGTTGTTATGAAAAAATCAGTTATTGGATTGGTATTAATTGGAGGGTTTCTCTTATTATCTAACCTAACTTTCGCTCAAGACACACAGACGGCCAGTGGAGATAATTCCACCACAACGAACCAGGCTGACTCAGGGACACCGGATAATGCTGCTTCCAATTCTTCGTATTAACTATTAATTATCTGGCAATTCTCCCAAAGATCAAAAGGAGGAGAAATATGATAGATGCAAATATGGTTGCACTGCCAAGGACATTAAACATTCAGCAGGGAAGGGTGCCATTAAACGCACTGAACCCCCGGACTTTAATCCGGGGAGTGTCACTCAAGATTTTTAGAAAGAAAACAATAATAATCCTATTGGGGATTCTGTTATCAATTTGTTTATTTACAGTAGTTTCTAAGTTTGTATCAGTCTTTGTGTTGGATGATTTTCCCGATGAAGACAATGTTGTAATCCCTGTTAATTGATACATTTGCAATATTTCTATTTTAATACTAGGCCAACGGGTCCGGTAGACAGGAGCAATATGGTTGTCACAAAACCAATTTCAGCGATCTCAGAAGGACAGAATTGGAGGGAATTAGGAATTCAGCAGGAAGGGGCATTATTATTTACCTCTATTAGTATTGCTGAAGGAGAAATCCTTAATTTTATGGAGGGAAAAGACGAGGTCACCTTGACTGACCTTGTCGACCAACTCAATCTGCCAATGCCAATAATTATGATGGGCATGGGGGTATTAATTAGAGAGGGATTGGTAGCCGCCAAACGGCATAATCAATACGTACTATTAAGTGAGAAAATTTGAAAAGATATGACACCTGCGCTTGGTTAAACCTAGAGGACATTCCTTGGTTTTAATCTTCTCCTTCAAGAAGATTGGTGCGGGTTTATTTGATGTAATGGTTTTATTTACGGCAGGATGAAGGAGTTTTGAATGCAGTATCCGCGAAGTAGGAAATAAGAAATAAAATAAAGTTATTAAAAAAGGGGAGGGAAAATGATCAAGAAAAATTTTCTAGGAGCAGTTTTGGTTGGTATTTTTTTAGTGGGTACTTCCTATGCACAAGATGCTCCTGATCAATCTAATCCGCCGCAAGACCAAGGATCTGATGGTGAACATGCGCATCACACTCCGCCACAGGCGGCTATTGATGCTTGTTCGGGAAAATCTGCAGGGGATACTTGTGATTATACTAATGCCAAAGGAGAAGACAAGGCTGGCGCCTGTGCTAATACAAGTGACGGACAAACGCTATTCTGTAAGAGGAGCAAGCCGGCAAACAATGGGTAGTATTTGACGGAAAGAGCATTATTATTTATCTCTACTGGTATAGCTGAAGGAGGGAAGTTCACATGGATTTAAATATTCTGGCCGCGTTGAAACATTTCGTATCCGTCACAAAATTGCATCCTATCCTTGTGAATTTCACGGCCGCCCTAGTTCCCGTGTCGGTTGCCAGTGATTATTTGGCCGGTTATTTTAAAAATCAATCTCTGCGTGAGACCGCGTGGCGGACTTTATTATATGCCGCCATCATCACCCCTTTGACGGCCCTGGACGGATGGCTTTATTGGGATCGAGGTGATATCGGTGTAACAGGCATGACGATTCATAAATGGCTTGAACGTCCTTGGTTATACTCTTAGCTGCTTTGTTTCTTTGGCGATTGCAATTCCATCGGCAAAACAGAGATGTCAGCGTAACATATTTTGTTTTGGCTTTTGTCTTGATTGCCATTCTTGTTGTCCAGGGCCATTTGGGCGGGTTAAAAGGTAAATACTAGTTTCTAGCGCAATAATTCCACAGGGGAGAATGGTGATTAAAAGAATGCCAAATATTATATTTGCTATTTGTTTGGTGATGGTATTTACTGCCCAGGCAAAAGCTGCTGATAACAAAAAACAGCAACATGCCCCTGCTGTCAGACCCGCTCCTGTTCATAACAATCAAAGCAGGCCGCAAGTTCAAAACCGTAGCACAGCCCCACGTCAAGTTGCTAACAGACCACCAACAGTGCGGTCCTCTAGATCTCAGCCGCCTCAACAGGCAAGGCAACAAGCTCCTCGCGTTTATGCCGTTCCCGCTTCGCCTGTTGTGGAGAATAACCGGCCTGTTCACCAGCCAGCTGCTAATAGACGTTCAACAGTGAGGCCCCCTGCATCCCAGCCTTCTTACCAGAGAAATGCGGAGCCAGGCACCATTCCCACACCTGCACCTGTTGAGAATAACCGGCTTTTTCATCGTCAGTACCATAATTATTGGCAGCCAGAATATAATTTTTATAATAATCAATACCAATTTTATCCTTATGTCAATGTCACTTCACCGGTCGAGCTTTCCGCCAACTGTGTTACGGTTTTATTTAATGGACAAACGTATTATTATGATCGAGGCACATTTTATGTACAAGACCCTCAAGGGTATTTAGCTATACCACCACCCATCGGTATTATTGTAAGTACAATCTCGAGCCATGCCACACAAGGCATTAGTAATGGGGGGATTTATTATCAATTCAAAGGTGTTTTCTATATCACTGTCAGTCAAGGATATCAGGTCGTTGGACCGCTACAATAGATTTCAGATGCAACTTCCGGATAAGCCAGATTGTCTAATAAGTAGAAGGACTTCAATCTATTGGGAAGGAGGTTCCTATGTTAAATACAATCAAAATTCCAATGATTTTGCTTGTTCTCACTTTATTAATACCCTTAGCATCAACACAATCTTATGCATGGGATCATGGTCATCAAGGCCATTCTGGGGGTGGGGGATACCATGGGCATGGTGGACGAGGATATGGTAATTTTGGATTTGTGTACAACTATTCACCATATTATTACCCGTATTATTATGACACAGGGGTGCTTGAATCTACACCGATCGTTGAAATGCCTGAAGTTGTTGTACAGCCTCCCACAACAGTTGTGGAAAATACACCGAATTATCCAACTGCAGAAATAACCCCGGTTCAAGTTAACACCACAGATACGGATAATGAGATTACAATCAACATCCCTAATTCTAAAGGGGGATATACAAGCGTGCTGCTCAAAAGATCGGGTAATGGGTATGTGGGGCCCCAAGGGGAATTTTACACTGAATTTCCAAGGGTTTCGGTTTTACATGTCATTTACGGGAATTAAATTTTGGGAGAAACAATTGATAGTTGTATCAGCAAGGGGATAATCCGCTTATAACTTAACCAAGGAGGTCTCATGGAGATAGGGAATACCAAAAAAAAATCACCAAAGAGAAAAGCTGTCGCACAAGCCATTGTTGATGAGAATCAAGAAATTCAAGAAGCTATTCGTCTGAAAGCTTATGAAATATATTTAGAGCGTAACGGTGCTCCTGGCGATGAACTTGAAGACTGGATAACGGCAGAAAGAATTGTTTTGAAAAAGTTCGCTTAATTAATAAGACTTCGACATGATAGGCTGCTGAAATTTTAAAGTGGAAGAAAAACGACTGCAACAAGATAAGCAGAAAAAAGCCAATTGGCGCCAATGGGGGCCGTATCTAGCCGCGCGCCAATGGGGGAATGTGCGCGAAGATTATAGCCCTGATGGAGAGGCCTGGAAGTATTTTACTTTTGATGATGCCGGTAAACGCGCCTTTCGTTGGGGTGAAGACGGCATTGCCGGGATATCAGACCAGCGACAGTTTTTATGCTTTGCCCCTGTGTTCTGGAATGGTGTTGACCCCTTTTTGAAGGAAAGGCTGTATGGCTTAAGCGGCAAAGAAGGCAATCACGGAGAGGACGTGAAAGAATATTATTTCCACCTTGATAATACGCCCACCCATTCCTACATGAAGTTTCTTTATAAATATCCCCAAAAGGCTTTTCCGTACCAGGAACTGTTGGAAGAAAATCTACGGCGTACCCGGCAAGAACCCGAATATGAGCTTTTAGACACCGGCATATTTGATGAAGACCGTTATTTTGATATCACCACTGAATATGCCAAGAATTCACCGGAAGATATTTTAATACGTATCAGCGTGACTAATCGTGGGCCAGAAGAAGCAAGTATCCATCTTTTGCCTACTCTGTGGTTTCGCAATACCTGGAGCTGGGAAAATACTTCCAGGCCTTCATTAAAAGTCATTTCAACCCATAAAAATTTGAGTGTTATCCAAGCTGCCCATTCTAAGCTTGGCAACTATTTACTTTATTGCCAGGGCGCGGGGGAATTGCTTTTTACCGACAATGATACAGATACTGAAAAAATATTTGGTGTACCCAACACTTCAGCTTACGTTAAAGACGGCATCAATGAATTCGTATTGTCGGGACGTAAGAGCGCTGTTAATCCGGCACAAACCGGAACAAAAATGTCTGCTCATTATATTTTGAAAATTCCTGCAGGGGACACAAAAAGCATTCATTTGCGTCTGGCCAATGTCAAAAATTTAAAAAAACCTTTCGGCGATAATTTTGATGGTATTTTTGAGGCCCGGCTGAAAGAAGCTGATGCGTTTTACCGCAAGATATGCCCATTTAAACTTTCAAGGCCCATGCGCAATATCCAGCGTCAGGCTTTTTCTTCGCTTTTATGGAACAAGCAGTTTTATCATTATGATGTTGAAAATTGGCTTAAAGGGGACCCTGCTCAGCCGGCAACCCATCAGGACCGTAAGGCCGGACGCAACAGCACGTGGCGGCACATGTACAGTGAGGTTGTCATGTCCATGCCGGATAAATGGGAATATCCGTGGTTTGCTGCCTGGGATTTGGCTTTTCATACTATTCCTTTAGCCATCATTGATCCTGAATTTGCCAAAGAGCAGTTGATCAGGCTCACACGCGAATGGTTTATGCATCCAAATGGCCAAATCCCGGCCTATGAATGGAATTTAAGCGATGTCAATCCACCGGTGCAGGCGTGGGCAGCACTGCGTGTTTACCGCATTGATATGCGCAAGAATGGCAAGGGGGATAAATTATTCTTGGAGCGGGTATTTCATAAGCTGCTGATGAATTTCAACTGGTGGATTAATCAGGAGGATTCAGATGGTAATAACATTTTCCAAGGAGGGTTTTTAGGGCTTGATAACATCGGGGTGTTCAACCGGACGGAACTACCCACCGGCGGGCATATTGACCAGGCAGATGGCACCAGCTGGATGGCGATGTATTGTTTGAATATGCTGGCCATTGCCCTGGAATTGGCCCCGGAAGACCCGGCCTATGAGGACATTGCCAGCAAATTCTATGTGCATTTTTTATATATTGCGGCGGCCATGAACCGCATTGGTCCCAATGGGATCAACATGTGGGATGAGGCAGATGGGTTTTTCTATGATATTTTACGTCTTCCTGACGGGCGGCAATTCCCTTTGAAAGTGCGTTCCATGGTGGGCATCTTGCCGCTTTTTGCCGTTGAGACCATTGAAGCAAAAGTATGGGATGCCTTGCCTAATTTTAAAATACGGGTGGAATGGTTTATGCAGCGTCGTTCGGATTTGACAGATAATGTCACCTGTATGGAAATGTTAGGTCAAAAAAACCGCAGGCTTTTATCTATCGTGGACCGCGATAAACTTAAGCGTGTTTTACAAAGGGTCCTGGATGAAGTTGAATTCTTAAGTCCTCATGGTGTCCGTTCGCTTTCTAAATATTACGAGGGAAAGCCGTATATTTTTTCTTTGGATAACCAAACCTATGAAGTGGATTACGATCCGGCAGAGTCGAGCAGTGGTTTGTTTGGGGGCAATTCTAATTGGCGGGGGCCTGTGTGGTTTCCGGTCAATTATTTACTCATTGAGTCCTTGCAAAAATTTCATTATTATTTTGGTGATCATTTTAAGGTAGAATTTCCGACTAGGTCAGGTAAATTTTTAAATTTATGGGAAGTCGCTTCCGAACTTTCCCATCGCATGATTAATATTTTTGTACCTGATGCAAATGGATGCAGACCAATGTACGGAGCAGTTGAAAGATTACAGAATGACCCGTATTGGAAAGATCATCTTTTTTTCTATGAATATTTTAACGGCAATAATGGCGCCGGCTTAGGGGCTTCGCATCAAGCCGGATGGACGGCACTGGTCGCCAAGCTTATTCAACAACAAGCAGAATACAAGGGATTTAGTTAAAAGATGGGAAAAGAGTCATAAAAATGGTTCTGGCAGTATTTCTTAAGAGGAGGCAACCGTTGGGTCTACCCCTGCACTAAATAATTTTATATTTTATTATGCTGCAAGAAATAAAATTGACATATTTTTTTTTGCTGTGTAGAATACTGGAAATTCTAAATTAGTATTAATAGTATCAATTGCCGGCAAGTGTTTATGGACGTTTTAACTAAAGAAAAAATTTTGAATACAGCCCAAAAAAGAATGCTCCCATTGGGTTACCGCAAAGTGACCATGGATGAGATTTCCCAGGATTTACGCATGAGCAAGAATACCATCTATAAATTTTTTGCTTCCAAGGAAGAAATTGCCAAGGCTTTGATCAAAAGGCTCGAAATCAGGCTGGATGAGGGACTCAATAATATAGAGAAGGCCCAAAAAGATCCTTTGCGGATTTTTTCCGATAGTGTTTTATTTCTGCGCAAGGAGCTCGGTCCCTGGTTTGAACATTTTTTCAGGGAGATGCCCGTGGAATTGCCGGAAATTTGGGAAGAATTCTTGCGCTTTAGAAACGGTAAAATTTTGAGCATTCGCTCCCTGGTTGATAAAGGAAGCAAAAAAGGGATTTTCCGCAAGGTAAATCCATCAGTGGCCACAGAAGCTTATTTGGGTGCGGTCAAGGCCATCACTAATCCCAGATTTCTCGAGCAGGAAAAACTGAATTTTGACCAGGCTTTGGAGGCGGTCCTGGACATCTGGTCGCGGGGTATTATCAAATCAAAAGGTCATCATGCCGCTATCGCCTGAAACAGAACATATCCTTGAGATTTTAAAAGATCTCAAGAAGATCAAATACGGGTCGGTTGAGATCATTGTGCATAACGGAGAAATCATTCAAATAGAAAAAAAGGAAAAGATCCGCATCGAAACACAAAGCAGACAAACTGCATGAATAAACAAATAGAGTCTTAGCCGACCAGACACACTGGAAGCTCAAGCAAGAGGGAGTATCGCATGAAGAGTTTCCAAAGGTTTTTGTCGGTTTTAATGGTTGTTATGTTATTGCCTGTGTCCCAGGCGGCCTTTGCCGATGACAACTCGGCACTGGAGCAGCGTTTGGATAATCTGGAGGCCCAGGTGGCTGAACTCAAACAGGAATTGCAACAGCAG
>Ga0206879_1093_pt1 | contig 20204 bp, 19 predicted proteins | sample Alteio_BWOrgCont_5_FD_152897 | JGI IMG/M metagenome (GOLD analysis project Ga0206879, IMG submission 152897) | Enriched cells from forest soil in Barre Woods Harvard Forest LTER site, Petersham, Massachusetts, United States -... | ecosystem: Environmental > Terrestrial > Soil > Temperate forest > O... | reverse complement strand
GCCGACCCAGATCGCGATAGGTACCTTGCGGGGAACTTGTCGCATGGCTGGATACAGGCCTTCGTCAGGCAATGCTCCTGCATGGACTGCGACGGCCGCGAAGTATTGATATTCCATGACTGCCAGATAGAGGGCGTAGACCGCGCCGGCAGAGTGGCCAAATACATAGACACGCTTGGTGTCTATGGCGTGCGTTTTCTGCGCGTCATCAATGGCGGCTTTCAGAAATTCATTGTCTGCCGACGTACTCCAACTATTCGAATCCAATGCATCCGGAGCCAGGAGAATGATTCCCTCTTTCTCAGCCAGATCTTTCCACGGATCAATGAGGCTCATGCCGTCATGTCCTGAGCCATGCAGCAGCAGGATGAGCGGCGCGGGGGTAGAGAGATTTTCGGGTACCAGCAGATAGTACGTTCGGCTCTTGCCGTTGAAGGTGATGCGGACCTTCTGCGGTTTTGCCTTGGCCTCTGCGGCTGGAGAAAAACACAGAGACAGCGTGCAAAGAACGAACAGTAAAACGGCGCGAGAATGTTTCAGACCTGTCAAAAATATCCTGGCCCGCAAGATTCGGTGAGGAATCTAGCGGTGATCGCCTTTGGGTGGTGGGCCGAGAATCGACGCGTCCGGAGTCACGTTGTCCATGATCTGAAGTTCAGTGCCTTCGGGGCGCGGTAGTTCAAACTGTTCATTCGTGAGCCGGACGTTTACCTGCGCCTTTACGACGTTGAGTTGCAAAGTGTACTGCTCCTGCGGGCGTTCGATGGCGATGGAGTTCGGGAGCACGAAACCGGACTCGGACGAATAACCGCTGTAAGTGCCGACTGTCGCGGCATTTCCTTCGTGGTCAAACAGCACTTGCTTCTGCACGGAAAGGTCTTCACGGCTGAAGTAGATCTTGCGCTCGATCCACGGGGGAGTGTCTTTGCCGTTGTGGATGATGGTCATGATGTAGTTGGGCTCGGCGACTTCGTGATGATGGGCGTCGAGTACCAGCACTGTCCCGGCCTCGAGCACCGCGAGATCGTTCTGCATATCAACAGCATCGACGATCAGTGTGTTATAGATCTGGCGTGGGCGAAGATTTTCAAAAGGCTTGTCAGAAAAATTCTTTACCTCCTGTGCGCCGATGACGAAGCGGTTCTTAGGCGGGACGCTGAGGCGGAAGTGTTCGCCGTCACTAACCATGTCAAAAGCTTTGTTATGGACGACGGGCAGCAGGCCCTGCATGCGCAGATTGCCCGGTTTACGCAGAAGGATGTAGCCACGGACTTCCTGGTATTCAGTGACTTTACCGGTCTTGGAGCCGCCCACGCTGGTGTCAATGTCGACGGTGAGTTGGAGCGTCTTGATCTTGGCCGCGTCGTCATTGACTTTCTGTATGAGCTCGTTAAGGGTGGCTTGCTTGAGGGTGCCAACGAAGACAGACTTCGTGACACGATGCGACCGGAAGAAACATCCGGTCAGCGGCAGAGTCACGAGAGCCAAGCATGCTATTAAGCGAAAACGAGCTATCAAAATTTGAGTCCTAGATATTAAAGATACAAGCTTTGAGTATAAGGGTTGGCTAATGCTTTACGCCATTTACGGCGGGCCCGGTGACGTGACCTTTTCGATACTCCGCCACATTGCGATTGTGCTCTTCCTTGGTGCGGGCGAAGTTGTGTCCGCCGGCATTGTTGGCGACGAAGTATAGATAGTCAGTCTGGGTGGGATGCATGGCGGCTTGCAGCGCAGTGATGCCGGGATTGGCAATGGGACCCGGCGGCAGTCCGGCATATTTGTAGGTGTTATAAGGAGAGTCGAGCTGAAGATCAGATTGGCGGATGGTGCCATCAAACTTTCCGCGAAGGAGTGACGCATAGATGACGGCGGGGTCAGTAGCGAGGACGATGTGCTGGGTAAGACGATTCTCGAATACACCGGCGACGAGTGGACGCTCGGAATCGAGGCGCGTCTCTTTTTCTACGATGCTGGCCATGGTGACCGTGCGATGGATGTTGTCAGTGAGTCCGATCTTGGCGGCTTCCTGACGAAATCGCTTGACCATAGTCGCGGCGATGTTGTGCGGGGTGTCTGACGCGCCGAAATTGTAGGTGTCAGGAAAGAGATAACCCTCAAGGGTGCGGGCTTCGGGATCGAGGTCAGCGATGAGAGAAACGTCAGTGCGAACGTAATCGAGGAAATCAGCTTTTTTGCAGACGCCGGCTTGGTCGAGCGCATTGGCGACGTCAAACATATTGAAGCCTTCCGGGATCACGACGCCGCGGGAAGCGACTTCGCCGCGAGCGATACGGTCATAGGCAGCGATGGTGTTGACCGGTTTCGAGAAGTCGTATTCGCCGGCTTTGAGAGTGCGGCGGCCGAGCGTGTAGTGATACAGCAAAAATGCATTCGCGCTGCGAATCGCCCCGGCGTGTTCGAGTTCAGCAGCGATCTGGCGGGTGGTGGTGTGTGGTTTGAGTGTGACGTATTGCTGTGTGGCGGAGCCGGGGGCGACGGCTAGCGAGAAGATGAGCCATGCGGCAAGCGCGACACAGAAGAGGATGAACCAAGCGAAGAGTTTTTTCACGCGTCTTCATTATAAGTTGCGCGTGGGTTCACACGAAGGGCACGAAGGTCGCACGAAGGGCGTGTGCGCGCAGTCAACCAATGGTAGTGATTCTTCGGCGCAAAAGAGCGCCTCAGATGACAAGGTCCACTGGCTGCAGACTCATGTGCGAAGCACGGGGAAAAAGCAATGGGTCAACTGCGCTAAGGTCGAGAGCGCGATTCCATGAAAGCCTGCAGGATGAGGACGGCGGCGATGCGGTCCACTTTGCCTTTACGGGCGATGCGGTCTTTGCTGTGGCCGGAGTCGTCGAGAATGCGGTGGGCTTCGGCGCTGGTGAGGCGCTCGTCCCAGAGGCGGACGGGCAGGGCGAAGCGCTGGCGGAGTTCCTCGGCGAAGGCTGTGACTTTCTCGGCTTGCGAGCCGGGGTCGCCGGACATGTTCAGCGGATTGCCGACGACGATCTCGGTCACGCTATGGTGATGGATGACCTTCTTTAGTTCGGCGAAGTCGGCGCGCCTGTTGGTGCGGTGAAGCGTATCGAGCGGTTGAGCGGTGATGCCGAGAGCGTCAGAGACGGCGAGGCCGATGCGGCGGGAGCCAACGTCGAGGGCGAGGATACGGCCATGCGTTTTGGGTTGGCTGCCGGAATCAGAGCCAGGTAGAGCAGAGTGAGACACACCAACATTATAGGTGCGCATCTTACTGCCAGCATGGCGGACGACAGGCGCAAGACAAATCCGGAAAATCCGGGACTAAAGGTGGTGCCCAGGCGGCGCGCCGGCGATAAGCCGGGCGGCGATTACCGGAACCTGCCACCGGCTCTGGGCTCTTCAAGAGCAAAGCCTGTGAGCCCGGCCGATGCGGAGGCGGTGGCAATCGTGAATGGTGACGGCGAGGCCATACTCCTGCCGCTGAATCCTACGAGCAACATGGCGCAGAAGATCATTGCCATTGCGGCGGGTGCAGCGGTCTGTTACTTCGGCAAACCTATCCTGGTGCCAGTGGTGTGTGCATTTTTGCTGGGCTTCATGCTGGACCCAGTGGTGCGTGGGCTGGAGCGATTGAAACTGCCTCGGGCGGCGGCCGCATTCCTGGTGATGCTGGTATTGACGGCGGGCTTGTGGGGAGTGACATATTTTTCTTATGTCCGCGTAGCAGGGTTCGTGAGGGACCTGCCCCATTATTCGCAGAAGATCAAGGACGCAGTGGGCAAGGTGCGCGAGCAATCGCAGAAGCTTGAGAAGGCGAAACAGGCAGTCGCGCCTGACCAGCCGGAAGATAAGAACGCGGTGAAGGTGCAAAGCGTGACGCCAGGATGGGAGTCTGCTTCTGCTGCTGCGGGCTCGTTGAGCGAAGCCTTCCTCGAATTCACTTTTGTACTGGTGTTGACCTTCTTCGGGCTGACGTGGAGCGAACACTTGCGGCGCTCATTAGTAAAAATGTTCAAGCCAGACGACCAGCGAGCTGCGAACCGTGCTTTGGGGCGGATATCGGGGATGGTGCGCGGGTTCATCGTCGGGAACTTGATTGTGGGGCTGGTGATGGCGGCAGTGAATAGCGCGGTCTTCTGGAAGATCGGAGTACCGAATTGGCTGATGGTAGGAATTCTTAGCGGGTTCCTCAGTCTTGTGCCGTATATGGGCGTACCGTTGGCGGCGTTGCCTCCGCTAGCCGTGAGTTTGGGCTCGATCAGCGTCACGCGGATAGCGATCATATTAGCGACTGTTTTCCTGGTCCATATCTTGTGTATGAACTTCCTGTTTCCAAAAGTAGTGGGGGGGAAGATGAAGTTGAATCCTCTCGTGGTGACCGCGTCACTTTTGGTATGGGGATTTCTTTGGGGACCGGTCGGTTTGATATTGGCTGTTCCGATCGCGGCTGCGTTCAAGATCGTGTGCGATCACGTGGACACGTGGCGTCCCATGGGAGAGCTGATGGGGGATGGGTAATAGCAGTTGTTGGTTGTCAGTTGTCAGGAAAAACAGATTCCACGCTTCGCTTGGAACGACAAATTCAAATGGAATCAGTCGAAGAAAAAGACCGCAGACTATGCTTCTGTCGTAATCTCAGGGAATTTGAGTTTGCACTTGGCGAGGGCCTTGCTGAGCATGTCTTCCATGGCGGATTCGTCAGTGTTGCGGGCCATGGCCAGTTCACTCACCAGCAGGTAGCGGGCGCGGTCCAGCATCTTCTTCTCGCGGAAGGAGAGGGGCTTGGCGTGGTGCAGGATCAGAAGACTCTTCAAGACGACCGCGGTCTCAAACAGTGTACCGGCGCGCATCTTGTCAGAATTTTCTTTGAAGCGGTCTTTCCAGTCTGCATTGGCGCCGGCATCGCCGGAACTGAGGAAGTCAATGATCTTCTGGACTTCGCCATTCTTAACCACCCGGCGTAGGCCCACATTGCCGGCATTGGCGAATGGAATCATCACTTTAAGGCTGCTGGCTTTGATCTTTAGAAGGTAATAGCGCTCTACGTTGGCACCCACGGTACGGCTACTGATCTGTTCTATGACTCCGACCCCGTGGTTGGGGTAGACAACTTTGTCGCCAATCTGGAAGTTGAAGTCAGTGGACATAAGAAACCAGTTTGTAGCTTCCGCGGAACGCGGAGTCGCAGGGGAGCACTACTTACTAGATTGTAAATGAGGGTAGAAGGCCAGTCAAACGAGGCTCCTGACGTAATAACAAAAGCCCGGAACGCTTTGGTTCCGGGCCTCAAACGTTCAGATGCGGCTTTTCGGAATCACTTTACGGTCATGGTAAGGGTCTTGGTCACACGGCTGGAGCCGCTGGAATTGTAGGCAATGAATTCCAGTTTGTGGCTGCCGGTGCCAAGCGACAAGTTAGTGACCATAGAGCCGCTATTGCGGATGGTGGTCTGCTTCACGCCGTCTGCCCAGAGTTCAAAGCGATAGATGCTTCCTGAGACTTTGGCCGAAGCATTCACCGGAACAGCTCCAGTAACAGCCGTGCCGTTCGTCAGCGAGCAGACATTGATTCCGCTAGAGGAGGGAGCCGTGCAAGAGGTGCCCGTAACGACCGGCGCACTCACAGGACTTGAACTAGCCGCATCCGCAGTGACGGTGTATTTGTCCACCCAGACGGAGTAGTCATCCTGCTTGGAATCGCCGTTCATCTGGAAATGCGTGGTCAAACCGGTCCAGCTTGAGGGGGCGATGCGAGCAGCCATAGTCTGGTTGATGTAATAAGTGTGTCCGTTGAGTGTCAGAGAGATGTAGTGCACCTGATCGGTCGAAGTGCGTTCGACTTCAAAGGTGAGGTGGTTCCAGATAAGAGTCGGTGGAGCAGGGCAAGCGATCCCAGTGGACTGCCAATGCATGTCCGCAAGAGAGCTGTGTGAGGAGTTGGGAACGGAGATCTTCCAGACGCCGCCAGACTTCACACTGCAGGTGAATCCGAACTCATAGCCTTTGCCATGCACGTAGGAAGTGGTATTGAACTCCAACCCTTGAACTGCCGCTGCGTTCTGGTAATAGAAATACATGTCATAGACGAAGTGGTGGAGTGTTGATGCGTCTTTTACCAGGGTCCAGTTCCAGAGTGCGTCAGCGTAAGGGGTGGTGCCGCCGACGAAGAACTGCGTGGCCTTGCCGGTGAGTGAGGGAGAAGAGACGCCTTGTTTCACCCAATAGATGGCCGAAGGACCGGCTGCGCCCTTACCGGCGCAAGCGCTGCAAGAGCCTATGCTAGTGTCGGCTTGGATATTCGAGAAAGTTTGCGCGGACATCGCGCCTATCATGGCCAGAAACATTGCTACTTGGATAAGAATTCGCAAAACGGTGTTCCTCCCGCTGGTCGTGATAAAGAATCCGGAGTTGCTGGATGAGCGACGATAAGCGGGCGAGAAGAAAGTAGCTATGCGGTGTATTCCCTAGTCCCTGATTTTGGCGAATGCCGAGATTAAGTAAGTATTAAGGCGCCTGCGTAACCCGCCAGAAGAGGATTTGTGATAGCAGGGTGATTCCGTTCACCGTCTGAAGTGGAAAAAGGATGAACAACCGGCGTTCCAGCCTTATGTGCCCTTAGCACAGTTGGAAAGCGGCTTCGTCGACGGGTTTGAGCCTACGCGCGAGGGGCGCAGAGGGAGCGGGGATATAATCCTGAGGAAGCATTAAGTAGAGGCGGGAAAGACCCTTTCATGCCGGAACAGATCAAGAAAAAACTAGAAGAAGAGATCAAGGCGCTGGAGTACGAGCTCACCAACGAGCTGCCTAAAGAGATCAAGCGGGCGGCGGCGCTGGGCGACCTGAGCGAAAACGCCGAATACCACATGGCCAAACAGCGCCAGGTGTTCGTGAACGCGCGTCTGGGACAGTTGAAAAAACGCATGGGCGAACTGGCGATGGTGAACATGGCCAACATCCCCAAAGACCGCGTGGCTTTTGGCTCTACTGTGACCGTCTATGACGACACTAAGGACGAGAAGATCGAATACAAGCTGGTGACCAGCGAAGAAAGTGATGTGACCAAGGGGCTGATATCGACCACTTCGCCGATAGGCAAGGCGCTGGTGGGGAAGAAAGTGGGCGATACAGCGGTGGTGGTCACGCCGGGCGGTAAACGCGAACTGGAAGTGTTGAAGCTGACGACGATACATGACGCATAGTGGCTAGCATCGAGTGGCAGCTTGCGGATTTGAGCCACCGTTCCGGAAGTTCGTAGGGCTCCCTCGCTGCGCTCGGGATGTAAGAGCAAAGTCAAACGCAAGAGCGAAACCATGACATGGACTAGAGCATTCGGAAAGGCGAGCAGCGTATTGCTGTACGCCATCGTGCGCGGGCTGGCGCTTACGAAGATCTCGCCGAATGTGCTCACGTTCATGGGGCTGGTCATCAACACCGTCGCCGCGGTGCTGTTCGGGTATGCCAGTGGAGAAGAGCATTGGAAGTTCTTTCTTTATGCCGGGCTGGTGATATTCGGCGCGGGCATCTTTGACATGGTGGACGGGCGCGTGGCGCGTGCTACGAACCAGGTGACTGTCTTCGGCGCGTTTTTTGATTCAGTGATCGACCGCTACAGTGACGTGGCGCTGTTCTTCGGATTGCTGGTCTATTACGCGCGGGCGAATCGCTTTTTCTATATCGGACTGGTTGCGTTCGTGATGGTGAGCTCAGTGATGGTGAGCTACACGCGGGCGCGGGCGGAATCGCTGATCGGGACGTGCAAGGTGGGGTTCATGGAGCGTCCGGAGCGCATCGTGCTGATCATCATCGGTGCGCTGTTCGAAAAATGGAATGCGATGGCGCCGGTGCTGTGGGTGCTGGCGGTGATATCGACGATCACGGTGATCCATCGCATTGCTTATACCTATCAGCAGACGACGGCGATGGAGAAGGCGATGGAACGGGCAGAGTAGGGGCAGCAGCTAGCATCTACCGGCTAGCAGTCAGCATTCAGTATTCAGGAATCAATAGTTTGGCGAGGGCGAGACACCCTCGCGACAGCCGGCGAGACGCCGGCGCTACAAACTTCAAATGAGCAAATCTCCTATGGGAAATAAGCCGATCCTCGTAGTCCACGGTGGTGCGTGGGCGATGCCGGATGACGTTATTTCCGCGCATGAGAACGGCGTGCGCAATGCGCTCGATGCGGGATGGAAGATCCTGGAGCGCGGTGGAACGACGCTCGACGCCATTGAAGCCGCTGTGATGGTGATGGAAGAAGACGACACCTTCGACGCCGGGCGCGGCAGTTTCCTGACCTGCGATGGAACCGTTGAGATGGACGCGCTGATCATGGATGGCGCGACGCTGAGAGCTGGCGGCGTGGGTGGCGTGCGGCATGTGCGCTCTGCGATCAGGCTTTCGCGGTTGGTGCTGGAGAAGAGTCCGCACGTTTATTTTGTCGGCGATGGCGCGGAGCGATTTGCCCAAGAACACGGCATGAAGTTGATCGACAACAAGGAATTGGTCATCGAGCGTGAAGTAGTGCGGCTGCGCGAATTCAAAGCTAAGCTGGCGGCGGGCGGGAAAGATACTACTTTCAGCGGCGGACAGGATGAGATCCATCCGGTGGGGATGTCGTCACACGATACGGTGGGTGCGGTGGCGCTGGATGCGCACGGAAATATTGCGGGAGCAACCTCGACTGGCGGCACGCTGAACAAAGATCCGGGGCGCGTGGGTGATTCGTCATTGATAGGTTGCGGCTGCTATGCGGATAACGCGAGCGCGGCGGCTTCATGCACAGGATGGGGCGAGCCCATCATGAAGCTGGTGCTGGCGAAGTCGGCGGCGGATGAAGTGGCGCGTGGAAAAGATCCGCATTCGGCCGCACGTGAGGCGATATCGGCGTTGAAGACGCGGTTAAACGGTCACGGCGGGATCATCCTGCTGGACGCGCAGGGAAGGTATGGCATCGCGCACAACACTCCACGAATGGCGTGGGGGGTGCGGAGCACGGATGGTGTGCAGGTGGGGATCAAAAGATAGTGGCTAGTGGCTGGTGGCTAGTGAAAACCCACCGCAAAGACGCAAAGGCGCAAAGGACACAGAAAAATCTCGGCGAGGATTTTGTCGTTTCCTGCCGCCAATGACTTCAAGACTCATACGACGATCTCTTCAGCGATCAAATTCCGCCTTTAATCTTTGCGCCTTTGTTGCGGGTTCTTTCCTTGGCGCATCTTCCACGCGTAACTGAATAACCAATCAGCGAGTATCCCGTCTAAACGCGTGACTGGAGCGGCTGAATTCCATTCATTTCATACTCGACGGCCGGGCCGCTCCGTCTACACACTAACTACTAATACTTTGTTGCACTTAAAAGCTTGCAAGTGCTGAAAAAGTAATGTAAAAGTTGCGGATTCCTTTGCGAGGAATAGCCGTTGAGGAAGAATCTTGTTTCAGGCGAGCTTGCGCATGTTGTTGTGTGACTGAGCGGCGATTCAGCGCCGCGTGTGAGAGTTCCGAGCCAGAAACTTCAGAAGACAAATCCAGACCAAGGTGCAGCCATGAGATTGATGAAGTTTGCATTGGTGATGCTAGTAGTGATGTGTTTCGCAGCGGGCGCGATGGCGCAGAATGTGGCCACTGCCGATCTGCGTGGCGTGGTGAAAGACGCAAGCGGCGCAATTGTCTCTGGCGCGACCGTGACCATGCATGACGAGGCGAAGAACACCGATCGGGTGGTGAAGAGCAATGACCAAGGCGAATACCTGTTCTCGCAATTGCCGCCGGGTGATTACACCATGACTGTGGAAGCGGCGAACTTCAGCAAGACTGTCTTCAAGGGCGTGAAGCTGACCGTGGGGCAGAATGCGGAATTGCCTGTGTCAATGAAAGTGGCGAGTACATCCTCAGAAGTGACTGTGACGGGCGACACCGAGCTGGTGGAGACGCAACAGACAGCGGCTTCGACGACGATCACGCAACTGCGCATCGACAACCTGCCGACCAATGGGCGCAATTACATCAACAACGTGCTTACCAACTCACAGGCGGCACGCGATACGGCGCCGAGCATCGGAGCAGCGCCGACTTCGGGACTGAACATTGGCGGACAGCGCGCGCGCTCCAACCTGGTGAATGTTGACGGCGCGGATGCGGAAGACAACTCGACCAACGGAATCAGATCGACTGTGTCACAAGAAGCTGTGCAAGAGTTCCAACTGATCACGAATGGATATGCGGCAGAGTACGGGCGCGCTTCTGGCGGGGTGGTGAACATTGTTACACGGAGCGGCGCGAATGACATCCATGGCGACGTGTTTGGATTCCTGCGGCAACGGTCACTGCAGGCGGACAACCCGTTCACGACGGTGCCGAACCCGGCGTACACGCGCGTGCAAGCGGGCGCGACGTTGAGTGGCGCGCTGAAGAAAGACAGGACATTTTATTTCGCTTCGTTTGAGACCACGCGCAGGCAAGAGACTGGATTCTCGACGATTGGTGTAAACAACTTTGATCTGGTGAATATTGACGCCACGCGTTTCGGTCCGGCCTTCGGTGTGCCTCCGGGCGTGCCGATCACGATCCAGGGAACTTTGGCGCAACAGGCGTTGATCCAGAATGCTGCGGCATTTCCTGTCACGCCGCAGACCGCGCAGTACGTCGCGCTGGTGGGCTCGGCTTCGGGCGTTGCGTTGACGGGACGCGCGCCTGCAACCTTGGGCGGCGCGGCGGCGTTCATAGATTCCAGCATTCCTACGCCGGCATCGTTCGTGCCGTTGAATTCTTTGGTCGGCAACTATCCCGTCTCAGAAGGCACCAGTATCTGGGGATTGCGCTTGGACCACAAGATCAATGACTCGCAGAGCCTGATGTTGCGCCTGGGCGTGAGCCCGAGCACGACGACGGGCATTCAAGTGAATGCGCAGAATCAAACCTTCGGACAGAATTCGTTGAGCCGCACGTCCACACAGCAATATCGCGACGTGAATACGTTGTTCCAGCACACTTGGCTGATCGGCAACAACAAGGTGAACGAGTTCCGCTTCCAGTTTGCGCGGCGCGGATTGCGGTATGACTTTTCCAAGTCGCCAGGCGGCCCGAACGTCGCGGTAAATATCGCGGGGTATGCGTTCTTCGGGCGCGAGCCGTTCTCTTTCGTTGACCGAGTGGAGAAACGCTTCCAGTTCACTGACAACTTCACATGGAACCACGGCAACCATTCTGTGAAGACGGGCGTAGATGTGAACTACCTGCCGCTGGATGCGCAGTTCACAGTGAACTTTGGCGGATTGTTCAACTTCGGTGGAGTAACACCGGTGGCTGGCCTGCCAGGGTTCAATGCAGTTCAAGCATACGGCCTTGGCTTGCCGCAAGTGTTCGTACAGGGTGTGGGAAATCCGAATCTGAATTTCTCTAACAAGATGCTGGGGACCTACATCCAGGATTCGTGGCGCATCACTCCCAGCCTGACGGTCAACTATGGCGTGCGCTATGACGTCGAGTTCACTCCGGTGTTCCCGGCGAACACCGCGACGTCGACGGCGGCGGAAGCTGCGCTGGGGATCGTGGAAGGTATTCCGCAGGACAGCAATAACATTGCGCCGCGCATCGGCGTAGCGTGGCAGCCGTTCAAGGATGGCAAGACAGTGGTACGCGGATCGTACGGCATCTTCTATGACCATCCGCTGCTGGCGCTGGCATTTGACTCGGCTGTCGCTGATGGAACACAAGCGCCGCAATTGGCGTTCTTCGGTACCAGCGCGCCATGCACACCGGCGAGCGTTTTGGGGCCGGCGAGCGTGGTCTCAAACCTGAACGCGGCGAACATCTTCCAGGGTAGTTTGACCAACCCCAACTGCTTCCCGGCAGCGCTGTCGCCATCACTTGCATATTTGCCTGCTCAACAGCGTTTTGATGCGAATGCGAATTCGATCTTCCTGAATCAGGCATATCTCGGCGCAGGATTTCCACTCAGCGTGCAACCGTTCGGCTTCCCGGTGGCTAGCAACTTTCAGTATGCATATTCAGAGCAGGCCAACGTGCAGATCGAGCATGAGTTCGGCAAGGACTTCAGTATCAACGTGGCTTATAACTTTAATGGCGGTCATCATCTGAACCGGCCCATCAACGTGAACCCGGTGAATTCTGAGTTGCTGGTGGGGAATTGGGAGAAAGCGGTGGCTGCAGGTGCGGCGAAACCGACAGATCTGCCAATACAAGTCACGGGATGCGGAGTGGGTCCGTTGGGTGCTTATGTGCCTGCGGCGCTGGTGAGCTTCTTCCGCCCATCGGGGATCAATCCTTCACTGACGGGTGTCTTCGGTGCAGCTTGCACCGGTCTGGCGCAGCAAGTAGCGCAGGCGGACGGGTTGACAGTGGGTGGTGGGAACGTTCCTTTCAGTGACATGATCGCGAACTTCTCCAACGGCAGCTCTGTGTATCACGGATTGACCACGAATCTGAAGAAGCGTTTCGGCGATCACTACGAGTTCCTGGCGTCTTATACGTGGTCTCACGCGATCGACGATTCGACTGACTTGCAATCGTTGTTGGCTCCGCAGGACAGCCGATTCCCCAGCCTGGAGCGCGCAGACTCCACGTTTGACCAGCGGCATCGCTTTGTATTCAGCGGCGTTTATCAAAGCGGAAAGGTCTTTGGCGCGACGGGCGCAGCACACTGGATCTTCAGCGATTGGACGGTGGCACCGATCGTGGAATTCAGCTCGGGCCGTCCGTTTAATATCCTTGTAGGCCAGGACCAGAACTTTGACTTGAGTTCATCTACGGACCGGCCGGTGATCTCGTCAGCGAACGTGACCGACTTGTGCGGACAGGTCTCTGTACCGTCTCAATACTCGCCGTCGGGCTGGCTGAAACCTGCGTGCTTCGTTGATGGCACATTTGACGGCGTGTCCAACGCGCAGTTGACGGGCAATCTGAAACGCAATGCGGGCATTCGGCCGTACACCATCTTCAATGACCTGCGTCTCTCCCGCCGTTTGGCGTTGGGCGAGCGCTTCAACCTGGATGTGATCACTGACATCTTCAATATTGCGAACCGGTTCAATGTGGCGGATGTGAATCCGCTTTATACCGCGGCGGGAACGCCGACGGCTGCATATGATCCGCGGCAGTTCCAGTTCGGGTTGAAGGTGAGTTGGTAGAGCAGTGGCAAGTGACTAGTGGCTAGGGGCTAGAAAAATCCCCGGCGAAAGTCGGGGATTTTTTGTTTGTGAAGCGGAGTCAAAAGACTTAACACTTTCGTCAATGAAGAGTCACAGTGAAGCGGAGGTGCGCGGTTATACTGACATCGATGCCGAAGGCGCACAGCAAAGCCGACAAGCGCGGGAAAGCCAAGACGCGCGGGCTGGGGACGCGCTGCGTCCATGCCGGGGAAGAGCGGCACGGGCGCGCGGCGTCGCTTACGACTGATATTGCGCGCACCGCAGTGTTCGCGCTGCCGAATGTCGATTACCTGCGCGGCATCACGAAACGCGATTCGGGCGATTACTACTACACGCGCAATGGCAATCCCACAACCGCGGTAGCCGAAGAAAAGATCGCTGCGCTGGAAGGTGGCGCGGGGTGCGTGGTAACCGCCAGCGGCATGTCCGCGATCCTGTCGGCGGCGCTGGCGACATGCCAGGCGGGTGACGAGATCGTCTCCATGCAGGATGTGTACGGCGGCACGATCAAGTTGTTCGGCGATGTGTTGGGCAAGCTGGGCATCGAGACGGCGTGGGTGCCGTTCGCCGGAACGACTGACCTGCGCAAGTATTGTTCGAAGAAGACCAAGCTGGTATTTGTGGAAACCCCCACGAATCCTACGCTGCGCTGTGTTGACCTCAAAGCAGCGGCGAAGGCAGCACATAGCGTGGGCGCGCTGTTGATGGTTGACAATACGTTCGCTACGCCAGTCTTACAGAGACCGCTCGAATCCGGCGCTGATATCGTGATGCATTCGGCTACGAAGTTCCTCGGCGGGCATAGTGATATTTCCGCCGGCGCCGTCGTGGCGAAAGATGCACAGCTTGTGGCAAAGATGCGCGATGCATCGGTCTCGACGGGTGGCACGCTGGATCCCGAGGCTTCTTACCTATTGATTCGCGGCCTTAAAACGCTTGAAGTGAGAGTAGAACGGGCATCTAAGAATGCTGAGGAGATCGCGAATTACCTCAGCCGGCATAAGAAGGTGTCGCGAGTGTTTTATCCCGGGTTGCCGCAGAGCGAAGGGTACAAGATCGCGCGCCAGCAGATGAGCGCCTTTGGCATGATGCTTTCGTTGGATATGAAGGGCGACGTGAAGGGCGTCGGCAAGGCGGCCGAGAGTTTCATCAACTCGCTGAAATTGTGGTATCTGGCGACGAGCCTGGGCGGAGTGGAGTCGACGGTGTCTTATCCGGTGCTTTCGTCCCACGTGAACTGTTCGGCAAAGCAGTTGAAGGAACTGGAGATCAGTGATGCGACGGTGCGGTTGTCGGTTGGGATCGAGAGTTGCGATGATTTGATCGCAGACTTGGAACAGGCGCTGGGAAAAGCTTGATTCACCACGGCGACACAGAGAACACGGAGAGAATCTTAGGGTCTGAATGAGTATCTTCCGGAAGTACAGGCGAATCCTTCAGTCGTGCGTCATAGCTCTCGCTGTGATTGCAAGCGTTGGCTGCGAAACATCAGAGCAAAAACCTGCGAAGACTGCGCCACCTGCAGCTGCCATGGCTCCGGCGATCCAGCAGCAGCCCAGCGCTGTTCATCCTGTTCCGGCTCCGCCACCGCCAGCACAGCCGCAGCCACAAGCAACGCAGGTTGATCCTGTGCCCGAGTTGATCCAAAAGGTGGAGGTGGAATACCAGGCGGGGCAGACCAACTATGCCAGCGGACACCTCGAGGCCGCCAAAGAGAATTTTGACAAAGCTGTAGACATGCTCATGCAGGGCCCGGTGGACGTGAAGTCTGACGACCGGCTGCAGCGTGAGTTCGACAAGATCGTGGAAGGTGTCCACAACCTGGAGATGGCGTCATTGAAAGTAGGCGACGGCTTCTCTGAGCAGAAGGCCGAACCTGCGCCCATTGACGAAGCCAACGAAGTCACGTTCCCGGTTGATCCTGCGCAGAAGGCGCGAGCGGAACAGGAGTTGCAAAAGACCGCATCAGACCTGCCGCTTGTGTTGAACGACTATGTGGCGGGATACATCAACTTCTTCTCCACTCGCGGACACAAATCGTTAGTCCTTTCGTGGCAGCGTTCCGGCCGCTATCAGGAGATGATCAGGCGCATCCTCAAAGAGGAAGGCGTTCCGCAGGACCTGATGTACTTGGCGCAGGCGGAGTCGGGATTTCATCCGCTGGCGGTCTCGCGCGTGGGCGCGCGCGGCATGTGGCAGTTCATGCACTACACCGCGCCCGGCTACGGATTGAAAAACAGTTGGTGGGTAGATGACCGGCAGGACCCGGAAAAAGCCACGCGCGCGGCGGCAAAGTATTTGAAAGACCTGTTCAACCAGTTCGGCGATTGGTACCTGGCCATGGCGGCTTACAACTCCGGCGCGGGCAATGTGCAGCGCGCGGTTCAGCGCACCGGCTACGCTGACTTCTGGGAACTCTATAAGCGCAATGTGCTTCCGCTGGAGACGAAGAACTACGTTCCCATCATTGTGGCCATGACCATCATCGCGAAGAATCCCGCGCAGTACGGATTGACGCCCGATGAAGTCGATCCGCCGTTGGCCGCCGACAAAGTCAAGGTCGACTACGCTGTTGACCTGCGGCTGGTGGCCGAAGCAGTTGATGCGCCTCTCGACCAACTCGCTGATCTCAATCCGAGTCCGTTGCGGCTGGTCACCCCGAAAGACGCCGAGTACGAACTGAAACTTCCGGCGGGAACAAAAGAAAAATTCGGGACGGCCATCGCTGCCATCCCTGAAGACAAGCGCGTGCTATGGCGGTACCACAGGGTGGAACAAGGCGATTCGCTGGATAGCATCGCGAGAAAGTACAAGGCGTCGCCGAAGGCTATTGCCGAAGTGAACAACCTTGAGACAGAAGAGGTGGTCGCAGGCAGTAAGCTGATCATCCCGGTCAGCTCGGAGAAAAAGTTGGCAGCGGCGAGTTCGTTCTCGAAACATCCAACGCATTATAAGGTCAGAAAAGGTGACACGGTACTATCTGTGGCGGACGATTTCGCCGTTCCTCCAGACCGGGTCCGCAAGTGGAACCACATGAAAGGAAACAGTTTACGGGTGGGTCGCGCGATCGTGATCTACAAGCCTGTGGCCGGAGGAAGGCCTGAGCCGGAGCTGGCCAGCACGTCCGCGAAGCACTCGAAAAGCAAGAAACCGGCGTCGAAAGCAGTAGCGTCAACCCATACCGTGAAGCAGGGCGAGACGCTTACCAGTATTGCTTCGCAATACAACACCACAGTCGCCGCGTTGCAGAAATACAATCCACGGGCGGCGGAAAAATTGCATCCCGGTGACGTGTTGGTAGTGCGGAGATAGCGCATCCAATCAGAAATGCGCGGGTTGGCAGTTGACAGGTAGTGCTCGCCAGATGGTATAACGCTTGGGCTGATGCGGCGCTCCTGCCGCCTGCGATTTTCCGGCAAAGATTATTTGGAGGAACACATGGCCTTCTACGATGAGACATCTGAAACGCTCTGGGCTTTTGGCGACGACGGCGACGACTACGGCGATATGAGTTACGGCGATCGCGGGCCGGAAGATGATTACGACGAAGAAGAAGAGGAAGCATTGAGCCGCGGCCCCGGAGCGGAAGACGACGGCGGCGAAGAAGACGACGAGGAATCCGGCAACATACTGGAAGCGCCCGCGCGACCTGCATCGAGCGGCGGGGAGTCTAGCGGCGGAGGCCGCGCAGCGTCGGGCGGAGGAGGGAATCGCCCTCCCGCGAAGAAGAAGGCGGCGAAGAAAACTGCCAAGAAAAAATCTGCGCCTAAGAAGGCTGCGAAGAAGAAGCCGGCGAAAAAAGCCGCCAAGAAGAAGTCGGCGTCGAAGCGGGCTGGCGGAAGTCGTGGGAAGAAGGCGGCTAAGCGTCCGGCGAAGAAGATTGCGAAGAAGAAGGCCGGGAAGTCAAAGGGCCGGAAGAAGAAGTAGGATTTCTGACAAGAGCACCGAAGGTGCGTAATAAGTTAGCCCGCCACGAAAGTGGCGGGTTTTGTTTTGAACGGGGACAGCAGCCTTACTTCTTGCCTTCCACCGCACGCAGGCAGCGGGAGTAGAGATCCAGCAGCTTGTCGGCCTGGTCTTGTGTCTTGGCGGCGGTGGGATTCTGGAACCCCACACCTGCAGCTTTTCCGAAATCAGTATTCGCAGCCACGAACTTCAGCAGGTCAAGCGCAATGTCTTCATTACGGCGCGAGCCGACTACGTTGATAGGGAGATTGGGAGCTTCCATCTGGGCCTCCGGGAGAATTGAATGGCAGGACTATTCTAAATTGGCTTTGGCAGGCGCGTCTTGGACGGACATCTTTTCCAGCGGTTTGTAGTAGAGCCAGCGAAGCAGCAGGTATGCAATCACCAGAATGCAGGCTGACCTGATAAATTCCGGAAGCGCATCCTGAAATGTGAAGCCGAGTCCGGTGTCCGCATGCATTGCGAGGTCTTTGTATTCACGACGCGTAAGCCACGCAGCGAAAGGCGCCGCAAAAGTGTTCGCGAAGTGAAGCAATCCCTGAGCCACCATCCAGCCAAGCGCAATTGTGCCTACAAGCTTTCGACAAGTACCCTCTTAAGCCGCCGCTTAAGCATATTGTTTTCTTAAATCCGCGTGGCACTTTCGCAACGCTTCAAATGGGCCGATACCAAACACCCAACGAGAAAGCATAAAGGCCACGACGAGGCACATCGCAGTCTCAACAAAATAAAACATCGCAAACATGAACTGGTACATGGCCGCCATCGAAGGAAAATGCGAGGGGGCGCCTCGAATCGCGATCGCTGTAGTGACGTAATACAGAGCGTCGAGAAAAGGATTCCAAAGAAACACAAAACTTTGCGCAAGCATATTGATCGCCAAAGCGACTAGAGCAGCGATGACGGCATCGCGACATAAGAGTCAGCTAAAGCTCTTTTCAGGCGTAACATTGCAAGCACTGCATTTACGTCTCTATCCCCACATGGCACACGCGCCCCACGATATGATCGGCATACGTCGAGCCTTCCTCGATAGGGATCACCGAGATGGGATACGACTGGTTGTGCGGGCGCAGCACTAACGCATTTCCGGCGAGTTCCACATACTTAATCGTGCATCCGCCATCTTTCTTTACCGCGTACATGTTGTTCTCATTCTTGCGGTAGGGCTCGAGCGAATTGTAGTGGCGGTCGATCAGCACGGTGGCGCCGGGCAGAAGGCGCGGATACATGCTCATGCCGTCGCGCGAATCGATCTTGATGAGCACGAAGCGGGACCAGCCGTCGCGCGAGCCTTTTACGTCAGGCCGCAGGCGTTTCAAGAAGCTCTTCTTGAATTTCAGGATGTCTTTCACGTTCTCATTGGTGATGAGCGGCTCGCCCGCGGCGATGGAGCCTTCTGTGAGCAGCACGTCTTCGAACTCGCCTTGCGAGGGCGGCAGGATGCTGGCGCGCTTGTTGATCTCAGACGGGTCAAGCAGGTCAAGGACGGAGAGATGCTGGACCTGAAGCACTTTGTCCATGCCTTCCAGACTCAAAGAGCGCTTGGAGTTGAGGAAGTTGGAGATGTGCGCCTGTTGAAAACCGGTCTGGTGGGCCAGTTTCAGGCCGGTCAGGTCGCCGGCGTCGATGCGCTTGCGCATCACTTTGCGTAAGTTTTCCTGCAAGGCTTTGAATTTCATGTTTTCGATGTTAACAAATTGATATAAGCGCCGCAAGTCTTTTCACGCAAAGGAAATAAAGTTGTTGACAGTAAAAATCATGAACTGTTATTGTATTAGGTATTGATATAACTAATAGTTAATAAAGCCAGAGTGCGGTCTGGGGAGTCAGGGATGGGTGTTTATGCAGCCGGTATCGGAAGGGGAACGCAACTTCGCTGAATTTCGCAGGAAGGTACAGGAGGCGGAAGTGCTTTCCGCCGCCATGGAAAGGCTGTTGCTCAGCCTGTGCTTCACCGGCAAGTTGAGCATCGTGGTACAGAACGGAAGGGTGCTGAAATCCGGCTATGAGGAAGGATACTTTCGCAAGCCGGTGCGAAGCGCCAAGTAAGGCAAGAGCAATCAAAAGTAAATAGCGAACAGGCTATCCGTAAGAGAAACGGGCCCTGTGCAGCATGAGGCGTTCCCATGGAACGCGCTTGTGCCGCGCAGGGCCTTTTGTTCTTGGCGCAGTTACCAACCAAAGGAGATCAGTGTGGAGAGCGAAGTGATCATAAGGATCGAAGCCGGGACAGATGGCGAGACCGGCGCGGAATGCAAGCTGGAGCTGAAGATATGCGAACGCTGCGGAGGCCTGTGGCTGCGTCCTGCGGGCAGCCGCTGGATCTATTGCGGCCGATGCAAGGCGAAGGTGGATGACTTGCCCGCGGTCTGCCTGAAACCTACCAAGCGCTATTCCAGGAACACGAAAGATGGCCGACGCCCGGCTAAGCTGCGTGCGGAGCGTGTGCAATGAGCGCGGCGGTAGTCTGCAATATTCAGGCATCGGCAATGCGCGACATAGACCGAGACAACGCTGCCGCACGCAAGTGCTTGGATCCGGAGCTGTCGCTATACCGTGAGCACACTATCGGACTGCTGCGACGGTACTTTCGCATGTCCATTGAGTTGGGAAGGTTGCCGTCTGTGATCGGACGCGAGTTCTTCCGCGCCAAGGTGAGCTCATACCGCATTCATAGCTTTGAAGACGTGGTCATCCTGGTGCATGACGTGGACCGTTGTCTGGCCAAACTAGAACGCTTCGAGCAGGAGTTGGTCGCCCGAGTCATCCTGCAGGAGTATTCACACTCTGAGGCGGCGGTGGTGCTGCATTGCACGCGGCGTACGGTCACGCGGCGCTTGCCAGACGCGCTCGACCTGCTGAGTAAGATATTCCTGGAGACGGGGCTGCTGCGCCCGATGGGCGAAGTACGTCCGCCGGGCAGAAGCGCGAAAAGATCTGCTGCGTCTTGCACTGAAAATGGCCCCGAAAACAATTGTCAAGAGGAGGAAATCGCCGATCTTGACGTAAGTGCTTGAGGGGCTGGGAAATATAGTTGTGCCGCAAATGTCTCATTCACCCCACGTGGTTTGCTATTCTGAAAATG
>Ga0206879_1007_pt1 | contig 20305 bp, 5 predicted proteins | sample Alteio_BWOrgCont_5_FD_152897 | JGI IMG/M metagenome (GOLD analysis project Ga0206879, IMG submission 152897) | Enriched cells from forest soil in Barre Woods Harvard Forest LTER site, Petersham, Massachusetts, United States -... | ecosystem: Environmental > Terrestrial > Soil > Temperate forest > O... | reverse complement strand
GGAATACTTTTATCGGTAGTTTCAAATACCTTGTTGCCCCATCTGTCAAAAACCATAAAGTCGAGTGTTTTTATACAATCTCCTCGCACATACAGATAATCGTTTTGTCCATCGCCGTTTGGCGAGAATGCTTCCGGTACAAATACTGTTCCGCAAGTAATATCTATAGTTATGGCTGTTGCACTTGCGCAGCCGCTATCGTCGGTAACGGTTACAGTATACATGGTTGTTGTATTTGGAGAAGCTATAGGGTCAGCACAGGTATAACAGCTTAAGCCCGCAGAAGGCGCCCATACATAAGTGCCGCCGCCCGAAGCAGTTAAAGAAACACTTTGCCCGATAGGTATAGTTGCATTGCAACATGAAGTAGAAGGAGCGGGTCTGGCCGGTACAAAAACACTTGCCGTTTTACCATTAGGGCAGTTTGTGCCCACACCGGTTACCGTATAGGTAGTATTTACAGTAGGTGTTGCAAAAGGATTAGCACAGGATGTACAACTTAATCCCGTTGGAGGGGACCAGATATAAGAAGCGGAACCGGAAGCATGCAGATCGACCGCTCCGTAACAAAACTCTGCAGTGGATAACGCATTAACGGATGGGCTGACATAAATAGTAAAAGTGGTATCAAATGAGCAGCCCGAGGAATCATTTACCATAAGTTGATATATACTGGTGCCGCCAGGGTACGCTTTAGTGCTCTGGCAATTAGTGCAGCTAAGCCCTCCTGTTAAGGAAGACCAATAGTACGAAAGAATACCCTTGCCACTGGCCGAAAGTGAAACTGAACCTCCCGCACAAATAGTATCGGGTGCAACTTTTATTGAAGCAATGAATGATGACTGTTGAGGTGAAACTATAACTGTCCTGCTGTTACCACAGCTTCCCCCGCCTGTACCTGTTACAGTATAGGTAGTTGTAACGGTAGGTGTTGCAGTTATATATTGGCAACTGGTACAACTAAGCCCTGCAGCCGGCGCCCAGGTATACCCTGAAGAAGAGCCACTGGCTAATAAATACGTAGTCCCTCCGCAATAATATTTGTATGACTGTACACCAATACCCTGAACTGAAATGGTAAGCGTATCATACCCATAGCATCCACCTCCGTTGGAATCATAAACCTCCACAGAATATTTAGTTGTAACAGTTGGTTTAACATATACTACTGAACATGTATAACAGCTTACCGTGCCTCCGTACCAGTTATATCTGAGGTTTATTCCGGTGGCTACGGCTGTTAGTTTCACACTATCGCCCGCACAAATAGACCGTGTGCCGGCAACCAATGTAACAGTGGGGACCGAAGCCGGATGAACTATAATTGTACTGCTATTACCGCAAGCTCCTCCGCCAGTACCCGTTACAGTATAAGTAGTTACTGAAGAAGGGGTTGCTGTTGTATACTGGCATGTAGTACAACTCAGGCCTGTAGAAGGTTGCCAGGTATAACCTGAACTGGAACCATTTGCGGTAAGGTAGGTTTGAGTGCAGTTTACAGAAGAGGTAATTGCTATGCCTTTTACATAAATTGCAATTGTAGTTGTTGCTGCACAACCAACAGAATCTAATACCTCAACATTATAATATGTTGTTGTGGTAGGTTTCACATAAATTGAAGCACAGGTATTACAGGTTATTCCATAAGCCGACCAGTAATAATTTTTAATGCCGTTTCCGCTAACCAGTGCCGTTAGCTTTACACTATCGCCCGCGCATATCGTATCTTTGCTTGCCTGAATGGTTACTGTAGGCGTGCCGTTCGGGGTAAGTGTAATAGTTGTTGAATCGGTACAACCATGTAATGTGCCCACAACTGTAAACGTTGATATACCGTAGTTATAGGCTGTTGTATATTCACATGTGGAGCATGAAACATAATTATATGGGCGCCATATATAACTTGAGGCGCCAAAAGCTTCGAGATAGTTACCGGTGCATCCTTCAGGATATGAAACTACTGACAGTATAGGAGGTGCACTATATGCGATAACTACTGAATCTTTACCTGTGCATCCCGATGAATTCAGACCTGTTACTGTGTACGACATGTTTGCCGTAGGGCTTGCAACAGGATTAGGGCAATTGGTACAGCTTAAACCGCTTGCTGGTACCCATGTATATGTATTTGCCCCGGAAACGTTAAGATGTACAGCAGTGCCGGTACAAACACTGTCGGATGGAGGATTTATGGATAAGGTAGGAAGAACCAGTGGTGGTAATCTTGTTGAAACGGTGTACTTACAATTGTTCGAATCAGTAATAATGCAAGTATAAATACCTGGTGTAAGCCCCGGGTCGTATTGAGTCGTTCCACCATTACTCCAGCTATACGTATACGGTGATATTCCACCGGTAGGGTATGCAGTAATGCTTCCTGTAGTAGTACAGGTTGCATTCGTATCTATAACTGATATTGTGTAACCTGGTTTACCCGGAATATTTACAATTGCAGTATCTGTTAAAGGAGAACAGGAAACACCATCGGTTACAGTTACTGTATATACACCTGCACAAAGCCCCGTTGCTGTTTGGTTGGTAGTACCATTGCTCCACAAAAAAGTGTAAGGTCCGTTACCGCATGCCAGGTGAGCTGTAGCTGAACCATCGCAAGCTGAACAAGTGGAAGGATAGGTAATAGTTGTGGTAATATTTTTGGTACCCGTAACACTTATAGCCGTAACAAAATTTTTACCACAGGCAAACAACATATTTTTAGACCCGAGGTGAATATCATACACAGTATCGGGCAGCGAAATGGTTGATTGTAAACTTAAATTTGCATTATACACCTGTATGCTTTTATTACATCCGGCATAAACATTATCGCAGGCGTCTACATCAAGCCCTCCGCATTTATACGGAACAGTGGTAAGGGCAATCTGCGTAGATAATATACCTGTAGATTTATTAAACCGTTTTAAGGTATCGCCATTGTAAAGATATAGCCAGTTCGGACTTGCAGCCGCACCATTCATAGAATTGGTATTATCGTTTCCACCGCCACCATACCCGGCATACGGCACACTCTCAACTTCAATAAAGTTAAACCCGTCTTTTTTCTTATAAGTTGTAGGGCTAAGCGATGGCAGGGGTAATTTGCAAAGTTCATCTATACCATATACAGTATCTGCTAAACTGTGTCCGGCGCTAGCCATAAAACAGCTATTGCTATATGGATCCAGTGTCATCAATGCTATATCATGAAAGGCGAGCGTTGCACTCTCTATATTTACAGGTGTAAAAGTTGTGAAATTAGTATCGACCGTAGCTGCCTGGTATGGGTTCATTGTACCACCTGCCCCTATTATGAGCATGTGATGGCATTGGTCAAAGTCCGCCCTCCAGTATTCATTTACTTTACCACTTCCCGGATAAGCATTTGCCAAAGTACCTGAGCTACTTACTTTAAGTATTATGCCCTGGTTAAACCCATCTAAAATATAGGTTGTTCCTGAATTTTTATCGGTAGCGATATCTCCGTAACAATCTGAAATTGTACCACTTATTGCAGAAGCATTAAACACCCATTGTTTTACACCTGCGTTGTTAAGTTTTACTAGTTGAGTAGTAGCTTTACTGCTTTCTCCGCCATATGCATACACATTGCCATATTTATCGTAATCGAGATCGAAGGCAGCATTAATGACTGCAAAGCTGGTGCTTGATGTCCATGGGTCAATTACAATTATTTTGTTTTTGTCGTAACCTTTATTCAAATAAAAAGATTCTACTGTACCGCTAATTTGATATTTACTTGGCAACACCGCTGTACTTTCCATGTAATAACTAACCGGAGAATGATCGGTAATAGTGCCAAGTTCACTGCTTATAACTATGTTCCCATCCGCATCTTCATGAACACTGTTAGCGCCTTTATATTCAAGCTTTACTTTCGATATGTCGGCACCGGGATGTATAATAAGCGAATACTTTATGCCTGTTTTTTTATCGGGGAATATGTATACCGCATCAATACCCGGATATAAGTTCCGGTACGTTATTTTTTTGTAAACACTGGTCTTTATCGTATTGTTTTTTCCTGAAGCGTATGCGTAGAAGTAAGACTGTTCTTCATCGGCCGAAACAACAGAGGTTTCTTCAGCGCCCATCCATTCCGCATACAAGTAGTGCACAATAGGCTTTTCCTTACTTACTTCCTCTTTTTCGGTTTTTTTTGTGTCGCTTTCTGCATTAAGTATTTCTTTTAAGCTATACACAATACCTTTAGGGGTAAAATACATGGCTATCTTTCCTAACTGGGCTTTAAATAATATTTTGTTATTGTCGGGCAGCTCTCCGTCAAACTGTCCTTTGTTTTCAATAAATAAGTTATTATCAAAAGGGCTCGCACTCCATTTTGTTGCAAATGTTTTTTGCTGAGCTGTTAGTACGGTCGTATATAAAAAAAATACGCCAAGTAGTACGAGCTGTCTTTTTATTGAACTTATTTTATAAAGCATTGGTGGTGATTCAATTCAAATATAGAAAAAATAGCAATACTACTTGCTGTTTCCAGGTGCATACTACCTCACTAACGTCACATTTCCTTTTTTAGTCTGGGTGGTGCCATCATACATAGTGGCAGTAAGGTAATACTCATACGTACCGGTATTCATTGGCTCTCCCCTATATCTTCCGTCCCAGGGAATATTTTGGTTTGTGGTTTCAAATACCTTGTTACCCCACCTATCGAACACATCAAACTGCATTGCTTTAATACAGTCGCAACGCACATACAGGTAATCGTTCTGGCCATCGCCGTTTGGCGAGAATGCATCGGGAACGAAAACAGTTCCGCATAAAACATCAATGGAAATTATTTGCTGCGCAGAGCAACCACTATCGCTTGAAACGGTAAGTGTGTATATTGTTGTTACCAGCGGTGATGCAACAGGGTCGGAACAAGAACTGCAACTCAACCCATTTGACGGGCTCCATAAATAAGTGCCGCCACCGCTTGAAGTTAACTGAACACTTTTACCTGCTGCAATAGAAGTATCGCAACATACGGTTACCAACGGCGCTGCATTCACATTAACATGGGTATATATGGTATCTGCGCAGCCATTTTGGCTTACCACCACATTATACGTTGATGGTGTTGTGGGAGAAACAGTAATACTGCTTGTTGTTGCTGCAGTACTCCAGTAATAAGAACTTCCTCCCGAAGCAGTTAATGTTGTACTGCTGTCGGCACATACAGCCGTGTTACCGGTAACAGCCCCAATGGGTAATGGGTTTACTGTAATTGTTATACTGGTATCTTTTGTACATGAGCCATTACTTACTTTAAGTGTATAGCTGGTTGTTTTAATGGGCTTTACAGTTAACGAACTTGCAGTTGTGCCTGTACTCCATACATAATTATAACCTCCGTTAGCGGTTAGCGTTGTGCTATCACCTGCGCATAACGCAGTCAGGCCGCTTATATCTGCATTGGGTGGCGGAGTTACCGTCACTGTCATAGTAGTATCGAAATAACAAGCGCCATTACGTATACCCACCGAATATGTAGTTGTAGTCAGCGGTTCAACAACCAATGTATTTGTATAGTCCCCGGTGGTCCAGTCATACGTTGTGCTTCCCAAAGCATTAAGTACAGTAGCGGTAAGTACAGCAGTATCGCCGGCACATACCGCGCCCTGGGCTGCTGTAACCACAGGGTGAAACACTATTACGGGGTAAGTAGTATCGAGCACACACTTACCATTTACTATTGAAAGCGTATATGTTGTAGAATAAGATGGATCGGCAGTAGGATTATTACAAGTGGAACATGACAAACCTGTAGCAGGTATCCAGGTAAATTTATAGGTATAAGGTATACCTGTGTAAATAGTTGTAGTGCCTCCCTGGCAAATATTTTCAGTATACGAAACCGGGTAAATAACGGGTGGTGTACTTACCACTAAGGCCATTGTTGCAACATTGGTGCAATTTGCATTAGATACAGACAGAGAATAATATGCACCAACAGTAGGTGTAGCCATTGGGCTTGGGCAGGTAGTACACGATAAACCGGCAGTAGGAGACCATAAATATGTATACGGACCACCGAGAACAGGTATGGTATCTAACCTTACGGAATCACCTATACAAATGGTGTCGTTTGTTAAAGTAATTGGAGGTGGAGAAGGAAGTACTGTAATAGGTATAGTATCAATTACAGGACATTCATAAAGATCGGTAACCGATACTGTGTATGTTGTAGAAACTAAAGGACTAACGGTATTACTGGAGCAATATGAACAGGTTAAGCCCGGCGAAGCGTACCAGTTATACTCAATATTTCCCGGGCCCGTAGCATTAATAGTTATAATTATTTTATTGCCAAAACAAACCGAATCCTTGCCCGTGCTTAGTGTAACAGTAGTAGCAGGTGCGTACCCCAGATAAACAATTACGGTACCCGAAACTGAACATCCGCTTGAGTCTGTAGCAGTGAGTGTGTAGGTAGTGGTTGAAGCAGGTGATGCCATAGCGCTTGCACAGCTGTAACACGACAAACCGTAAGCCGGAGCCCATGAATATGAAGCGGTACCGGGAGCAGTTGATGTTAATAGCATTGAATCGCCTAAACAAATTGAATTAACTGACTTTTTAACATTTACAGAATACACTTTAACTGTATCGTATACAAGGCAATTATTAAAAGCTGTAACATAATAAACGGTTGTAACCTTAGGCGCCACCACAATAGAATCAGTTGTTGCCCCATTACTCCACAAATAACTGGTGCTGCCTGATGCCTTTATAGTAGTTGTGTCGCCAGAACATGAATAGTACGGAAGTGTGTGGATGACAAAAGGCGAAGGTTTTACAGGAATATATATTGTGGAATCGGTTGAACAATTGCCATTGGAAGCAGTAACTGTATAAGTAGTTGGAACAGAAACAGACGCACTGGGATCAGAACAATTGGTGCAAGATAGCCCGCTTGCCGGAGACCAGGTGTAACTGGTTGCACTTGCCGCTGAAGCAAATATGTTTATTGCACTACCTATACAATCGGTATCTACAGGTAGCGAAATAGTCAGCACCGGTATAGGTTTTACAAGCACAGGCAAATAGGCTGTTGTGGTACATCCTTCTGAGTCTACTCCGAAAACAGTATAGGTTGTGGTAACTGTTGGGCTAGCAATAAAAGCAGAACAGGTATTGCAACTTAATCCGGCCGAAGGCGACCATGTATATGTTTTAACCCCCGAAGAAGTAATTGACACGCTTGCACCAATACATAAACTATCTTTTTGAGGTGTAATTACTATAACCGGAACAGGCTGAGGAAGCAGTGTGCCATACATTATAGATTTACAACCATTACTATCCGTAACGGTAACACTATATGTACCTGCGGAAAGTCCGGTGTCTTTCTGAGTTGTTTCTCCGTTACTCCACACATAAGTAGATTCTGCAGGAAATGCCGTAATACTTCCATTAGGTAATACACAATTTACCGGATTTGTATCGACAACGGAAGGCACATATGGAACTTTGTTTGATATGGTAACTATGGCTGTATCTTTATCAGGAAGGCACAGGCCGTTAGTAATGGTTACCGTATAGATGCCCGGGCAGAGGCCCGTAATTGTTTTAGTGGTTGCACCATTGCTCCATTTGTATGTAAACGGAGGAGTGCCTATACCTGTAGCCGTTGCAGTGCCATTACATGCAGAACAGGATGTTGGTGAGGTACACGTTGCATATGCCATTTTTACAAGAGGCACGCTATCAGCCTCAACAAAGTTGGCGCCGCAGGTGAACAACATTCCCTTATTGTTCAGCTTCAGATCATATACAGAGTCGGCACATGGAATGGGAGATGATACCTGGTGTAAAGCAGAATCGTAAATAACCACATTTGTTTCATTGCCAACATATATTTCTCCTTTATAATCAATATCAATCCCTGCCCAGTAAAAATATTGATTTGATACAGAAACACTATCTACATAAGCTCCGTTCGAAGGTCGCCACTTTTTTAATTCCTTTCCATCATATGTAAGTAACATGGTTGTGTTTGCCGCCATGCCGTTAAATCCATTGCCCTGCCTACCATAAGGAGATCCAACATACCAAATAGGTGGATAGTAATAAATATTCTGGCACTCCACAAAGTTGTGCCCGTCACTATCAATATATGCAGTGGGTGATAGTGATGGTAAAGGCAATCTTAAAAAAACATTCTCGAAACTAGGCCAGTATGGCGCTCCGTTATTGTTTGATGTTGCCATGTATACATGCCCTACACCATCAAGCGCTTGTAGGGTTACATCATGAAAATACTCAGTCGTATTCAGTACATTAACAGAATTAACCTTAGTAAACCCTGTATCAACTGTAAAGGCCATATTCCTCGGAAATGGAATGGGAGCATTTTGAGGAGTGCCACCGCCAATTACCAATTCATTGTTACAATAATCGAAAGAAATGCGCCATATTTCACTTTGGTATGTGTTCACTATTCCTGTTCTCATACCGGAAGAATCAATTTTAATGATCTCGCATCCATTACCATCATCAAATGCCTGACCGAAATACGATGTTCCATTTCGATGGTCAACAGCAAGCTGGCTATAATAGTAAATTGAAAACATGGGAGTATCAAGAGTTGAACTATAGGTCCATTCTAATATACCCTTGCTATTATATTTCTGTATTTGATATTCATGCCTAAAAGCACCACCACATATATATACGTTCCCTTTAACATCATAGTCGACACTATACACCCTGTTATAGACAGCGTACTGCGTTGAAGTTATCCATGGATCAATTACAAGTGAGTCTTTAGGGCTATGCTTATCTACCTGTAAAGAAATTATGTTGTTCTCTACTTTAAATGATGAGGAGATATGGTTACCATTTAAACGTATTACAGGTTTGTGGTCAGTATACTCGCCACACGGTGAAGCAATTATTACATTACCATCTTTTAAACTCAGCTTTGCACCAGAGTACTTGAGTTTAAATTTCGATATATCTGCACCCGGGTGAACTATAATGTTGTACTCTACTCCGCCTTTATCTGAAGGATAATAAAACTCAACATCAATTCCACTATACAGGTTATGGTAAATAAGCTTTTTCCAGGCATGCGCTAAAATACCCGATTTCCCTGCTTTATCTTTAAAATTTGGATAAGTAAAATAATTACTCACCTGTTCTTTTACTTCTACTGTAGGATTAAGATTTGCCCCATCCCAATGCATGGTCATAAATTTCCTTTCCGCTTTTACTTTTGGCCGGTCATGTTCAGTCTCTTTTTCGTTCGTATCATTTATAAGTATAAGGCTGTCGTATTCAAAAACAACTGAGTTAGCGGTATAAAATAGTTGTATGTTACCTTTTTCAGTATAATATAGTACAGGCCTTTTTATACCCGCTCTTTTACTTACATTGAACTGACCCTTATTTTCAATAAAAACATTTTGTTCAAATGGCTTTTTTACAGTCCATTTTTGGGCCGTGGCATTGAATAACGAAAAGCAAAATAAAATACTTAATGTAAGTAGTGGCTTCAATACCGTGGTATTTATATATCAAAGATAAGGAAATCAATTTACCTCACCAAGGTAACATTACCCTTTTTAGTTTGGGTAGTGCCATCATATAATGTAGTGCTCAGGTAATACACGTAGCTGCCTGTGTTTGCTGCCTTGCCATTAAACATACCATTCCATGGGATACCCTGGTCAGTTGTTTCAAATACCTTGTTGCCCCAGCGGTCGAATATTTCGAACTGCATTGACTTAATACAATCGCCACGCACATACAGGTAATCGTTTTGACCATCGTTGTTTGGGGAGAATGCATCGGGGATGAATATGTTGCCGCAGTTAACATCTATAGTAATTGTTTGTTGAGCTGAGCAACCACTGTCGCTTGTAACCACTAAAGTATATGTAGTATTCACTGTTGGTGAAGCAACGGGATCAAAACATGTGTTGCTATTCAGTCCTTGCGCCGGATTCCATACGTAAGTACTGCCGCCTGATGAAGTTAGTTGCACGTTTTTACCAAATGCAATGGAGGTGTCGCAACAAGCTGTTGCTAAAGGCACAGGATTGACTATTATTTTTGAAGAAACCGAATCTTTACATCCATTTTGACTAATCATAACAGTGTACATTACAGTTGAATTAGGAGAGACCACAATACTATCTGTAGTTGCACCGGTGTTCCACAAATAAGCTGTGCCACCCGATGCCGTGAGTGTAGTTGAACTGCCATTGCAAATACTATTTACACCTTTAATAACTGCTATTGGAACAGGGTTAACAGAAATTGAAACACTATCGGTAATTGAACAAAGGCCAATGGTGTCGGTAACTGTAACAAAATAGGTAGCTGTATTAGCTGGTGTAAACTGAATACTGGCAATTGTTTGCCCACCTTGCGACCATACATATTTCACATAATTACTACCAACAGGTGTTACTGTTGCTGTAACGCTATCAATACCACAAATAGCATATTTTGTGGCAGCTGTTTTCAAACCAACCAGGTCGCAATTTTCAGTGAACTTTGCTACCAGACAGTCCCAAGGGTTACCCCCATACACTGTTTGATACGCACCCGCTGTGGCAACACTTGAAGTACTGGCACTTAAGCCGGCTACATACAGGTTAAGTTTTTTGTCAATTGCCAAACAATTTGCGGCATCATCACCTGCACCACCATAATATGTTTCCCATATACGTGAAGATCCCGTAGAGTCGAACTTAGCCAGGAAGGCATCACCTATTCCTCCGCCATAAACGGTTTGATATGCACCGGGTGTTGCATCACCTGTTTTATTTGAAGTTTCTCCGGCTATGTAAATATATTTGTTTGAATCCAGGCAAATATCGTATCCCAATTCTGCTGCAGCGCCACCTGAATAAGTACCCCATAACAATGATGTACAGTTAGGGTTAAACCTGGCAATAAAAGCATTTCCATACACACCACCGTTGTAGGTAGTTTGAAATGCTCCGGCTGTAGCAATACCTGTAGCGCTACGTGTAACGCCTGTCATATATATATTATGTTGTGCATCCATACGCATATCTCCCGGGGAGTCACGCCCTGCACCACCATAATATGTACCCCACAGCAAAGCTGAACCCGATGAATTTAATTTGGCAATAAAAACGTTTCCGTTATTGCCGCCCGTGTAATTGGTTTTATACGCCCCCGGTGTTGCTATACCTGCAGCGCTTTGTGTCGTTCCTGCTATGTACACATTGTCGGCCGCTTCAAGCATAATTATTCCGGCTGAATCATCCGCCGTTCCGCCATAATACGTTCCCCACAAAAGTGCAGAGCCCGATGAATCGAACTTGGCCACATATCCATCGTACCCACCTGCTAAACTTACCTGGTAGGCACCCGGGGTGGATATACCCGTTGTACTTTTGGTAAAGCCTATTACAAATACATTATCAGCAGAATCAATTGCCATAGAATAATTCCAGTCGGGCCCAATGCCACCGTAATAAGTGCCCCACAACAAAGCCGAGGCGTTTGAATTAAACTTAGCAACAAATGTGTTATAATTTCCGGTGGCTGTATTAATGGTTTTATATGCACCTGCGGTTGCAATGCCCGATGAACTTTGTGTGATGCCTGATACATAAATATTACCTGATGCATCAAGTCGTAACGCGCTAATATTGTCATACGCAGGACCACCGTAATAGGTTGCCCATAAAAGAGTTGAGCCTGTCGGGTCAAGCTCAGCAATCAGGCAATCCGCATATCCTCCGCCGTAGGTTGTTTGATACGCACCCGAGGTGGCTATATTATTGGGGCTATTTGTGCCTCCAGCAACATACACGTTGTTATTAGCATCAAGTGCAATACTGTTGACAAAATCCCAACTATTTCCGCCTATGTAAGTACCCCATTGTAAATTAGGTGTAGGGTCAATTACCAGGTCGTGTGTAATCGAAACAGCTGCAGGCAATCTGAACGAGAAAACATTATTTGCTGCTTCGTTATATGACACATTCACCTGTTGGCCATTTTCATTAAAATAACTGGAAGGAATTTTTTCTTCAAAAACACCCGCCGCTACCTGCACTTTAATAGCTCCGCGATCGAGCAATGCAGCATTCATGCCTTTATACATCAGCTTAATATTGTTGATATCAGCACCCGGATGCAGAATGAAATTATACTCCAATCCTGCTTTTTCTTTTTTATCGTCCTCAGTAAAGAACACAAGATCGATATGAGGGTATATGTTCTTATATAATACACGTTGGTAATAATGAACATTGGTTATGCCCTGCCTTGGTGTTCCGGTTGTGAAATAATTAAAACATGTTTTTGATCGCCCTGTTGCTTCTATTTCTACGTTGCTATTACAATTCAATAGCTCCACATCAACCCGGTGGAAATTCCGCTTAAAATATTGAGGTTGTTTGAATTTAGGGCTTGAAGGGAATTTTATCTGGGCAGCAGTAGTATCTTTTGTATCGGTATAGGTATCGTAACTGAAGCCTGTTTGCCTTAACTGAACATTAAACCCAGGGTGGCAAAGTAAGTATTTTACATTGCTGTTTGGCTTATTGTTCTGATCAATTAACTGGCCTTTATTTTCTATAAAACCCTGGTTTGGGTTAGTGGTTATAACTGGTTTAGTCTGCGCCTTGCACAAAAAAAAGTTGATCAATAAAAAAACGGTGGTCAGTTTTTTCAAGGCGATGAGGTTTACTTATCAAATATAGGGATTTAAACAGAAAACTTCAGTATAGAGTATTTAGAATTGAAATCTTGCACAATAGTTACAACTCAATACCCAATACTAATTACTCATACTGTTTTCCTACCTCACCAAAGCCACATTCCCTTTCTTAGTCTGTGTAGTGCCATCATATAATGTAGCGCTCAGGTAATACATATAAGCACCTGTGTTTGCAGCCTTACCGTTAAACATCCCATTCCATGGAATATTTTTATCAGTAGTTTCAAATACTTTGTTGCCCCAACGGTCGAATATTTCAAACTGTAGGATTTTAATACAGTCGCCGCGCACATACAGGTAATCGTTCTGGCCATCGTTGTTTGGGGAGAATGCATCGGGAATGAATATGGTTCCGCAGTTTACATCAATGGTAATTGTTTGTTGTGTAGTGCATCCACTATCGCTTGTTACGGTGAGTGTGTATGTTGTATTTACAGTTGGCGAAGCAATGGGATCAAAGCAGGTATTGCAACTTAAGCCATTTGATGGGCTCCATAAATATGTGCTGCCACCCGATGAAGTTAGTTGAACGTTTTTACCAAATGCAATGGTGGTGTCGCAACAGGCGGTTGTTAAAGGAAGCGGGTTTACTATTACTGTGGCACTGTCATTCACACTGCATGCGCCATTATATAGTGTTACGCTATATGTGGTATTTATGGTTGGTGTAACTGTTATACTTGCAGTAGCAACTCCTGTGCTCCATATATAATGGCTTCCGCCAGACACTGCTATAGTTATTGATTTACCTGCGCAAACACTTCCAGCATTATTTATAACGGGTATCGGGTAATTAGAAACAACTACCTGCACGCTATCATTAATTTTGCAAAATCCATTAGATACAGAAACTGAATAAGTAACGCTTGTTGTTGGAGCAACAGTAATAGAAGACGTAGTATCTCCATTATTCCACAGATACAGCGAACCACCAGTTGCAGAAAGAACTGCTGAATTACCTGTACAAATATTTTGAGTGGGCGAAATGGTAGGGCTCGGTATAGGATGCACAACAACAGAAACACTGTCTTTTACAGAACATGGGCCATTATATAAGTTAACGGAATAAGTTGCTGTGGAATTAGGGCTAACCATAATTGTTGTTGTTGTATCACCATTGCTCCATTTATACCCTGAGCCACCTGAAACACTTAAGGTAGCTGAAGTACCTGCACAAATAGTTTGAGTATTACTGACATTGGGCACGGGCATATTGTAAACAGTAACGCTGCTGCTATCCTTAGCAGAACAGGTACCATTAGAAACAACAACAGAATATTCTATTGATACATTAGGCTTCACAACAATAGTGGCTGTCGAGTCTCCATTACTCCAGGCATATAATGCACCTCCTGAAGCAGTTATAGTAGCTGAATCGCCAACACAAATGCTTTGCTTAGCTGTAATAGATGCGGTTGGAACCGGTAAAACAGTAACTGTTATATTAGTGTCACCATAACAAGTACCATTTGCATAATACACACTGTATACAGTAGTATTGATAGGTGAAATGGTTATAGTACTGTCATAATTACCATTGCTCCAAATATAACTTGCGCCTGATGCTGAAACAGTAATCACATCTGATTGCCCCCGGCATATAGTTGTATTACCACTAAAATGAGAATGCATTTTACAAGTATCGCATTCAAACTCGGCCAGAAAACTGGAATTAAATGTACCGTGTAAAGTGTCCTTACCGAATATTGTACCTCCATATAAATCAGCGTTAACATAAACTGATGGTACAATAGGGCTTGCAGCAAGGTTAATATACCTTAGTCCATCATTAAGCAATGCGCCGCATGTGGCATGCCCTCCTGTATCAAAAGCATAAATAAAATAAGGCTGCCAGGGATTAGGCCCTAACGTAAGGCCCCCAAAACTCAAACTTGAGTCTTCCGTTTCCCCGGCTAAGTATAAATTATTCCATCCATCACTGCATAAAGCAAATGCCGTGCAGCTTTGTGTTGGCTTCTTGGTTTTTACACTTTCCGCCCATATAGGGCTGCCTGAACCACTATATTTAACAACAAAGGCGCCGCCATATCTTCCACTTGTTCTGGTACAATATTCTATTACCGAATAAGGGCCAAAACTTAACGTATCATAGAAATTAGAAGCCACGTATACATTACCATAACTATCGGTGGCTAACGATGCCCTGGTTAGCATATTTGCCCAGCCATTTATTCCTCCATTTGAGCTATGAGAGTCAGGGCTACGAGCCCATAATACATTCCCTGTATTGCCATCGTATTTTACAAGGAACATATTCTCTCCATTCGAGTATTTGCAATACAGAACCTGATTATCAAACAGAACAGAATCATTGAATGAGCCTGAAACAAATATGTTATCCTGGTTATCAAGGGCTATTCCGGGCCATGTTACGGCAAGTGATGATAAATTTTGATTAGGGCTTTTTGATTGTTTAGCCCATAACACATTTCCGTTACCGTCATATTTGACCAAAAAAACCGATGATTTACCATAATAGGAGTTTAATGTATAGCTTCCAAAAGTCAAATTATTTTCAAAAAGCCCGCTTATATAAACATTTGAATTCTTGTCTACAACCAGTGCCTGCTGTAAAGTATAACTGACCATGGGAGAATATGCACCTGTTTTCAGCCATATTACATTACCATTGGCATCAAGCCTTGCAAGAAAATATGCATCAGTGGAAGCACTGGGATTAACAGCATATCCACTGCTGTTATTTCCAATTATAATAGTGTCACTAAATATTCCGGCGATATAAATATCCCCTAACGGGTCTGCACCCACTGTATAGGAAAAAACCCGACCAGTACTATTTTTACCGGGGTATATACCTGTAACCCATAATGGTGTACCCGAAGAACTGAACTTGGAAACATAACTGCATATTGCACTTGATTGCGGAAAACGCAGCACGAAAAGACCTATTGCTATAGTATCCTGAAAATAGCCAGTATTTATACCATTGCCTTTATCATCTGTTGTAATTGAATAGGGACTGGTTCCGTTACCTCCATTACCTGATAGATACCTCTCAGCAAATGGCCAGCTTTGTGCATGAGATTTACCTATGATTAGTAAAAATAAAATGCATATAATAAACCTCTTCAATTCAGTGGAATTTACAAACAAATATATTGAATTTAAGGTTAAGGTATTACCTCACCAAAGCCACATTCCCTTTCTTTGTTTGTGTGGTGCCATCATATAATGTAGCACTCAGGTAATACACGTAGCTGCCTGTGTTTGCAGCCTGGCCATTAAACACACCATTCCATGGAATACTTTTATCGGTAGTTTCAAATACCTTATTGCCCCAACGGTCGAATATTTCAAACTGCATTGTTTTAATACAATCGCCACGCACATATAGGTAATCGTTTTGGCCATCGCCGTTGGGTGAGAATGCATCGGGGATAAAAATATGGCATGATACATCAATAATTACCGCTGCACTTGCTGAACATCCGCTATCGTTAGTTACAAGCACGGTGTACGTTGTTGTTTGAAACGGAGCAGCAATGGGGTTACTGCATGTATCGCAACTTAAACCTGTTATTGGGCTCCACGAATATGTACCCATACCTGTTGCCGTCAGTTGGACGTTCTCTCCTCCGATAATAGAGGTGTTGCAACATACCGTAACCACAGGAGTAGGTTTTACTAATATGCGGCTATACAAAGTATCTACGCAAGCGTTGTTACCCACAGTTACTTTTACAGAATAAGTAGTACCGGTACCAGGCATTACTGAAATATTGCTTGTTGTTTCTCCATTACTCCAGTTGTATGCACTACCACCCGTTGCATTTATAGTAAAAGAAATACCTGGACACACATCACCGCCACTACTAATAGTTGGTAATGGTAAAACATTCAGTGTAAAAGCTGTGGTATCTTTGCAGCCAAGGCTATCGATACCGCTAACATAATATGTGCTGCCAGAAAGCGGATCGGCTACCGGATTGGGGCAATTAGTGCAGGATAAGCCAGCGGCCGGGCTCCATGTATAAGACAATGTTCCACTTGCGGTTAAGGTAGTGGTATAGCCCTTACAAATAGTACCCTGTGTTGCGTGTACATTTAAATAATTCTGCTGGGATGAAACAGTAAGTAATTGTTTTGCTTTATATCCGAGCGAATCGGTTACGGTAACAACATAGTTACCCGGGCAGAGCCCGGCAACAGTTTGTGTAGTTTGCACCGGGTTTGTGTTCCATGAATATAAAAATGGAGGGTATCCTCCACCGGTTGTTGCCTGCGCCGAACCGGTACATTGTCCTTTACAAGTGCCTTTAGTATATCCTAAAGCATAAAAATCGTCTTCGGCACAACCATCCCATTTGGCTGTAAAAGGCCATGCTCCACCATAATTCGTCCCTGGGCCAATTGTAGTAGTGCCAAATTTATCTGCATCATACAATGCTCCTCCTGCATAGGCTCCATTACCTTTCGGATCAGCTACAATGGCACCCCAAATATCGTTAGGTATAATTGAATTACACATTGCATTGCCGGCAGTATCAAATTTCAAAAGTGCATACTGCTCAAGTCCCCTGGTTATTTGTAAGGTATCAGCCCCAAACAGAATGTTGTGTGTTGCCGATCCATAAACATATAAATGTCCATGCGAATCCACACTTAAACTATTAAACCAGCCGCTAATTCCGTCAATTTTTTTCACCCATACAATTCCTCCGGCCGGGCTTACTTTAACAATAAGTATACTTCCGTATTGCGAATGATATATATAAGAACCACAGGTAATGCTATCATTAAAAACTGCTGCTATGTATGAATAGCCCTGGGCATCAGTTGCCATACTAGTCCCCCATACTTCAATAGAATCACCTACTGCAATTTTTTTAACAGTTAAGGCAACTCCATTATTATTAAACTTAGTGTAAAAAATAGCCTGGGTTGGATCGGGCGTAATTATTGTTTGCGTGCCCCATGAAAGAGTATCGACAAATATCCCCGACATATATATGTTATTATTTGCATCATGTGTAATGGCAGAACTTGCGGATGCAGTGCCGTGGTTTGGATCAGTTTGTTTTGCCCACAATACATTTCCATTGGAGTCATATTTGGCTAAATAAAAACTAACACCCCTAACCTGAGATTCCCAATAGTTGGTTAACAATGTATAAGAACCAAAAACAAGTGTATCCCAAAATGGACCGGTTATATATGAGTTACCAAATGAATCGGTAGTAACAGATGAACCACCAGCAGCTGTTTCGGAGACAGTTGCCGGTGATTCAGCCCAAAGCACATTACCCGAAGGAGAATACTTTACCAGGAAAACATCACCGTCAGCGTTTCCATATTGATATGCATTGGTAACAAGCAAATTTGAACCAAACGAAACACTATCGTGAAAATAACCGGTTATAAAAGAGTTGCCTGCCTGGTCAGTTGCAGTCGCATATATTTTTGCCATGTTCTGATTTTGAAAGGTACCCGGGTCGTTTATTTGCGACCCTTGCGTCCATAATAATTTTCCTGTCGAATCATATTTTGTAAAGAAGCTGCCAATGGTTTGTATGGGGCATGTTAATTTAGTTGCTCCAAACTTGACAGACTCAACGTAATAGCCTCCAGTAAAAATGTTTTGCATTGTATCTGCCGCTATTGATGTAACTAAGGCGAAAGGAGAAAAACTGGTAGGATACCCATTCCAGGTGTAGTTAATTGTTGCTGTTGGTGTATAACCTTGCTGCGCCCACATCCATGTTTGAGCATTGCTATCGCCTATTGATAACAAAAACAATATGCTTACAATAAACCGTTTCACGCAGTGGTATTTAAAACAAACTTACAAAAATTCAGGTAAGATTCCTATCTCACCAAAGTCACATTCCCTTTCTTTGTTTGTGTGGTGCCATCATATAATGTAGCACTCAGGTAATACACGTAGCTGCCTGTGTTTGCTGCCTTGCCATTAAACATTCCATTCCATGGAATACTTTTGTCGGTAGTTTCAAACACTTTGTTGCCCCAACGGTCGAATATTTCAAACTGCATTGTTTTAATACAATCGCCACGCACATACAGGTAATCGTTTTGTCCATCGCCGTTTGGGGAGAAGGCATCGGGAATGAATATGGTTCCGCAGTTTACATCAATTGTAATTGTTTGTGAAACAGAACAGCCGCTATCACTTGTTACGGAGAGTGTATATGTTGTTGTTACCAGCGGGCTTGCATTCGGGTTACTACAATTTGTGCAGCTAATACCATACGATGGGGCCCATGCATAATTCCCGCCGCCCGATGATGTGAGTTGAACGTTTTGCCCGGGAGAAATGGTTGTATCGCAACAAGCAGTTGCAACCGGCAAAGGATTTACAAATACAATGGTGCTATCGGTTACACTACAATTGCTGTTCGATATTGTTACGGTATACGTAGTTGTTACAGCCGGGCTGGCATTGGGATTAGATGTTACAGTTGAACTCAATCCCGTACTTGGTTGCCACAAATAGATAGTTCCGCCCGAGGCAGATAATATTGCGGTGTTTCCTTCGCAAATAGTTTGTGCATTGCTTACACCTGCAACAGGCACAGGATAAACCGTTACGGCAACACTATCCCTGCGTGTACAGGAGTCGTTGGTAATAGCAACATAATACGTTCCGCTTGATGATGAATGTATAGTAATACTATCGGTAGTGTCGCCGTTACTCCATGCATAACTTGTACCACCACCAGCTACCAGATTAATTTGTTGGCCCTTACAAACAGCAGTGTTGCCCGTAATAAGCGGAGCAATGTTGCAAGTACCGCAAGTCCATTTGCCGACAAAACCATATTCATCGCCAATACCGGTAATGGTATCGGGGTAAAGTATGCACGATGGATAACCCTGCACACCTCCCGTAAAATATACATTAGGCCCTCTAGGGTCGGCAGCTACTCCGCTGTAGCCTGATACATCAACATAAATATGCCCTACGTTTTGGTTATTTACCGATGTGCCACACAGTGCATTGCCGGCTGAATCGAGCTTAATTATAAATGCGGGCTCACCAGTTGAAGGTGCTGTTAAGTTAATACCGCCAAATGTAAAACCACCGTAGTATACACCCGACACATATATATTATTCCATTTATCGGCAGTTATGGAATAGTCGACTGCAAATGCTGATCGGTTAGGTATAACGCCGCTCTTTGCCCACAAAGGTTTTCCGGCCGATGAATATTTAGCAACAAACACATTACCACTATACGCAGCACCTGAAGGACTAACCAATCCATCGGTTAATAGTTGTGTGCCAAATTGTACGGTATCAATATAATTACCGGTTACGTATATATTGCCTGCATTATCAGCAGTAACATATTCACCCAGGGCGGATGTTTTACTTATTGTACTTGTACTGCCTGCAATTAACGCATTGGTTGCCCATAATGCATTTCCGTTGCCATCGTATTTAACCAGATACATATTACGTGTGTTTCCATTTGCCAATGCATACGTGCCGAATGTTATAGATGTGTTGGTGTTGTAATTACCCGTTGCATATATGTTACCTGAATTATCCGCAGCCAAGCCTGTACC
>Ga0206879_1039_pt1 | contig 20459 bp, 18 predicted proteins | sample Alteio_BWOrgCont_5_FD_152897 | JGI IMG/M metagenome (GOLD analysis project Ga0206879, IMG submission 152897) | Enriched cells from forest soil in Barre Woods Harvard Forest LTER site, Petersham, Massachusetts, United States -... | ecosystem: Environmental > Terrestrial > Soil > Temperate forest > O... | reverse complement strand
ATCAACCCACCTGAAGGAGCGGTATTACCTTCATAAGATGAAGCATTGCCTGTCCCTATCCCCACACTTCCATTGACTACCAACGTGGAATTGACAGCATTCGCACCACCACCAAGTCCACCTCCTGTCCCAATGCCGACATTGCTATTCAACAACTCAATAGTGCTTCCATTAGTATTTAATTCTATGTGTCCAGAAGCTCCCGAATAACCAGCCGTAATTCCCATATCCTGTCCACCACCAGTCGCCCCACTAATCTCACCTCGCAAATTACTTGAACTGCTGTATTCCCACTCGATATTATTAGCGGCATATATAGTTTGGTTTCCATTATTAGCGCCTCCTATGATTGCCGACCCAATTACCTGTAATTGCTCATCAGGCAACCAGGTGCCAATGCCCACATTGCCGTTCATGACGGTCAAGGCCCCTTCACCAGTGCCGCCGACTTTTGAAGTACCGATACCGACATTCCCCCAATGAATTGTATTATTGGAACCGCCATCCGGCGCAGTCCATGTGCCGATACCGACATTGCCTCCCTCAATTTCTAACTTTCCTGTCGGTGCAGCCGTGCCAAAACCGACGTTGCCGTTAACATTAAAAATAGAAGTAGAAGATGTTTGGCCATAAAAGCCGCCTACCGTAGTGCCATTATCTTGAAAAAGAATATTTACAATCGAAGCACTGGCATCTCCAGCATTAAAAGTCAAACTAGTATTTTGTGATATAAGACTTACCGAACCATTGCCATTTACATCCAGTCCATAACTCCCACCATTTACAGAAAAATAAGAATTATTACTGGCATCGTCGCTTATTGAAGCTCTATTACTATATCCAGATCCTGGTTTCCCAAAATAGGCAGTGCCATAGACATCAAGGGGTTGGAGGGTCGTGTTGACTGTACCAACCCCAATATTGCCCCCGTTAACATACAATGCCGCACCAGGAGCCCACGTGCCAATGCCCACATTACCGTTGGTTACAACGAAAGCTCCTTGAGGTGTACTTGTGCCAACACCGACATTATTAGTCCCGGGGGTGTAAACATTTGTCCCTGTCTGAGTCCAGCCCGCGGCCGCCACATTGCCCGGTGCTGTCCAGGCTGTGTCCCCCGCGCTGTCGGTTGAGGTCAACACATAGTTTGCCGCGGGCGCTGCACCGCTCATCGTAAGGCCAGTGGTGCGCACCGTGCCTGTAACGTCCAGCACCTGGCCGGGGTTAATTGATCCAATACCGATATTACCTCCGCTTAATACATCCAATTTCTGGTTGCCCACTTCCAACAATCCGGAAGGCAAGGTCGTTCCAATGCCTAAATTACCGGAACTATTGATGCGCATACTTTCCGCGTAGGAAGCGCTTCCGGTCCTGATCCCGAAAACCATGGTGGAATTACCCAGCGTTGCGTTTGAAACAACACCGATGTACCCAATGGAATGACCATTAGTGCTGTTTGTTGATGACAAACTAAGATAAGCGGCAGCACCATTCGTTTGGCCTGAGTTATTGATATCTACCACAGCACCAGGCGTACCTATAGGACTCGCTACGCTTGAGCTGTTCGGACTATAGAGAGTAGTATCGCTCCTCCACACATCAAGGCTATCATTAGGCCCAGCCGTATTGATGCCAATATTGCCATTGTTCATGGTCAAATAATCAGTATTGCCAGGACCCTGAATTGTAAAATAATTAGCATTTGATCCGCTGCCGCCAAAACGTATGTGATTTGCAGTGGTTGACCCTTGTCCTATGCCATTTCCGGCGCCTATAGCTACACTATTATTATCAACTTCATCGTAACTATCTATGAGGCCAACAACAGTCAGCGGCGCTGACGACGATATCCAGGTGCCGATGCCCACATTGCCGTTCATCACTGTCAAGGCTGATGTCGTGGTAAACGCCGTGCCAATACCCACATTGCGGCCTTCGATTTCAAAGCCTGTGGGTGATGCGGTGCCAATGCCGATATTGCCGGAAGCGGCAGTATTAAACGGCATATAACCGGCATGGGCTGGGCTTGCGGCCAGCACAGCGAGTAACACCAAAATTGTACGTATTAATCGGGTCATCTATTTACATTGATCGTTGAATTCATATTGCATTTAATGTGTCTGTTACCTTTTTCCTCTTTCTACAATGAATAATTCAAGTTCGGCGCAGCGGCATAGTTGGTGCCGTTGTAATACAGAGTAATCATGTCCGTCTGCCCCGCGGTCGTTGTCAGCGTCGGCGTCGTGCCGCCCGGCCATTTGACATTGCTCGGCCAAGCCACTGTAAACGATCCGCCGGTGCCTTGTTTAATTTCCACCAAATACCGGCCGCCGGCGACCGGATTGTTCAGGGTCAAGCTGGTGATGCTGCTGGTTAAGGTAATGGCCTGCACATTACCGTTGTTCCAATCAATGGTGACTGTGCCGCCGGTACTGCCATTGTTATAACGGATGGAATCGTATTGCCCGCTGACCTGCATCCTTGCAGCCGGCACCCAGGTGCCGATGCCGACATTGCCGTTCATGACGGACAAACCTGCGGCCGTTGTGAAGGCTGTCCCAATCCCAACATTCATTTCAATTTCATGGTTGGTAGGAGCCCAGGTGCCTATACCGAGATTACCTTGCACGATCAACCCACCTGAAGGAGCGGTATTACCTTCATAAGATGAAGCATTGCCTGTCCCTATCCCCACACTTCCATTGACTACCAACGTGGAATTGACAGCATTCGCACCACCACCAAGTCCACCTCCTGTCCCAATGCCGACATTGCTATTCAACAACTCAATAGTGCTTCCATTAGTATTTAATTCTATGTGTCCAGAAGCTCCCGAATAACCAGCCGTAATTCCCATATCCTGTCCACCACCAGTCGCCCCACTAATCTCACCTCGCAAATTACTTGAACTGCTGTATTCCCACTCGATATTATTAGCGGCATATATAGTTTGGTTTCCATTATTAGCGCCTCCTATGATTGCCGACCCAATTACCTGTAATTGCTCATCAGGCAACCAGGTGCCAATGCCCACATTGCCGTTCATGACGGTCAAGGCCCCTTCACCAGTGCCGCCGACTTTTGAAGTACCGATACCGACATTCCCCCAATGAATTGTATTATTGGAACCGCCATCCGGCGCAGTCCATGTGCCGATACCGACATTGCCTCCCTCAATTTCTAACTTTCCTGTCGGTGCAGCCGTGCCAAAACCGACGTTGCCGTTAACATTAAAAATAGAAGTAGAAGATGTTTGGCCATAAAAGCCGCCTACCGTAGTGCCATTATCTTGAAAAAGAATATTTACAATCGAAGCACTGGCATCTCCAGCATTAAAAGTCAAACTAGTATTTTGTGATATAAGACTTACCGAACCATTGCCATTTACATCCAGTCCATAACTCCCACCATTTACAGAAAAATAAGAATTATTACTGGCATCGTCGCTTATTGAAGCTCTATTACTATATCCAGATCCTGGTTTCCCAAAATAGGCAGTGCCATAGACATCAAGGGGTTGGAGGGTCGTGTTGACTGTACCAACCCCAATATTGCCCCCGTTAACATACAATGCCGCACCAGGAGCCCACGTGCCAATGCCCACATTACCGTTGGTTACAACGAAAGCTCCTTGAGGTGTACTTGTGCCAACACCGACATTATTAGTCCCGGGGGTGTAAACATTTGTCCCTGTCTGAGTCCAGCCCGCGGCCGCCACATTGCCCGGTGCTGTCCAGGCTGTGTCCCCCGCGCTGTCGGTTGAGGTCAACACATAGTTTGCCGCGGGCGCTGCACCGCTCATCGTAAGGCCAGTGGTGCGGATGGTGCCCGTGACATCCAGTGCCTGGCCAGGGGTTAATGAACCAATACCAACATTGCCCTGCACGATCATTCCACCATTGGGGGCAGCGTTTAATACAAAATTTGAAGATGTCCCTGTACCAATGCCAATATTACCAACAACTGAAAGCCCATTTCCTATAGTATTAGAACCCCAGCTGCCGATGCCGACATTCCCCTTAGTATCAACACGCATACGCTCTGATAGATTATTAAGGTTACTACTGCTTGCTCCTGCAGGAGCTGTTTGAAAAGTCAACACACCACCTGCCCCTGTTCCTGTACCCGGCCCGGCATTAATGGCAAGATTGCCTCCTTGAATATTTGATCCGCTACCTCCCACGCCATTAAATGACACCGCTACTGGTGATGCATTAGTCACACCATTACCAATATATAAGTTGTTAAGAGCAGCATTATTTGCACCAAACACTATTTGATCAGCTGCAGTCGAAGCGGCATTCGGACCAAATACAGCAGAAAAATTGTTCGCATTAGCTTGAAATCCAATAGCGATCGAACTTGAACCGGTAGCAGTTGAAGCATACCCAATTGCAATTTGCTGGGCACCTCCTATACTACCGACTGAAGCGCTATCACCAATAGCAATTGCTTGGCTAGCAGAGCCAGTACTAGCCGATACACCAAATCTTTCAGATGATACCCCGCTACCTGGATTTGTTAGAGTACCGGAACCAGCGCTTCCAATAGTTACTGTGCCTCCCGAAGAAACATTAAAGGCATTATTCCCCACTGCAAAAAGACCATTAGGCACCCACGTGCCGATGCCCACGTTACCGTTCATCACTGTCAAGGCTGATGTCGTGGTAAACGCCGTGCCGATGCCCACATTGCGGCCTTCGATTTCAAAGCCTGTGGGTGATGCGGTGCCAATGCCGATATTGCCGGCGGCAACGGTGTTAAACGGCATGTAACCGGCATGGGCCGGTACACTCAGGCAGAATAAAGCAATGATGCCAAAGCATACCTTCAAAAGATTGCTTCGCTTCGCTCGCAACCACATTGTTATTTTGTTTTCGCTTGCCATTTCTTTCTGTCTGCTTCTATTAATTCCCTCAAAATAGTCACAAAAGACGGATCCTCCCCCCGCATCTTGCGTTCAAGTGCCTTCATCTTCAAAAACTGGTATTGATTACTGGCCAGATCAATGGACGTCTTGATCATGCGCTCTTTGGGTTTTTTACCGACGGGAGAACCTGGGAAGGATTTATCTTTGCTGACTTCTTCTATTAATTCCCTGAGAATGGTGACAAAAGACGGATCTTCCCCGCGCATCTTGCGCTCAAGGGCTTTCATTTTCAAAAACTGGTATTGATCTGCGGTCAGATCAATAGAAGTTTTGATCATCCGTTCTATCGATGTGGGTTTTTTCTCAGTCATTTTTTATATAATTAAATCATGAAATAATTATATAAAAAATGTTTCAGAAGGGCAAAAGCAATCTGAAGAATTAAGAAGGGGAGTTATGAGTGGTAAGAAACCGGGAAAAGGCTGATATATCCGAAGGGGACCTGGGAAAACCAAAAACCCGTCACGACCATGAGATTAAACACTGGCTTCAGGCACCCGGCCAAAACCCACGCCAAAGGCGGCAGGCAAAGCCCCGCGAGCGCCAGCACGATCCCCAGGGCAACGGTCAAATCAAGCATAGGGACAATGATAAGATTGGCGAGCAGGGCAATGGGGGACATCGTGCCGAAATGCCAAATTTGAAAAGGGGTAATACCGATCCAGGCCGCCGTAGACACGGACACGGCGCTGGAGAGCCATCCCGGCAAAAACCACAGCGCCTTCTCTATATATGTATACAGCAGCACAATGGCACCCACCGCGGCAAAAGAAAGTTGGAAACTGGTATCAAAAAGATTGCCGGCATCCATGAGTAAAATGATCAGGGCCGCCAGGCACAGGGAATTGAGGGCATCAGTTTCATACTCGAAAAGATAGGAGGCCAATAAAATCGAGGCCATAAGCGCTGCCCGCGTCACCGGCACGGAAGCGCCCGTTAAAATGGCGTAGCCAAACAAAAGCACGATGCTTAAAAGCCATTGCCCAGGCCGGGGGATTCTAATGAGTTTCAAAACAAAAATGATCATAGCTGTCATCATGGCCATGTGAAGACCGGCAATCACCAGGATATGACCGGTGCCGGTGCGGCGAAAAATCGTCCTGATCTCTTTAGGGATCTCTCCCCTATCGCCCAGAACAATGGCGGACATGGTCCCTGCTTCATCAGGATCAAGGTATTGGTACAACGATTGCTTAAGGCTCTGGCGCCAATTGTGAAAAATATCCATGGCCGGCGGATGGGCCACGTGAATGAGGGCTGCCCCCAGGCAAAAAATCCCTAAGTAAACCGGCCAGAGCCTGGGGTAAAATAAAAAAATAATGATTAAGGCTGATGAGATGCAGAGCCAGAACATCAGGCTAAAGGGCAAAAAATGCCCGATGAGAATTCCTAAAGACAATGCCAACAGCAGCCAGCAACATGGCCTGTGCGTGCCGTTCATAATTGAATAAGCCTCTTGATATGTTCAAAGCGTTTGGCCGTCATGCCATCCACCTCCTGAAGCTCATCCAGGGATTTGTAAGGGCCTTTTTCCTGACGGTAATCCGTGATTCTTTGGGCGAGCTTGGCGCCGATGCCGGGGAGCATTTGCAATTCATCGGGCCTTGCGGTATTAATGTTGATCTTAAATTCCCGCAAGCTTTTGGCCCAACGCATGGGGGCGATATCCCGCCGGAAGGACAGTTGTACAAACGCGCCCATGATAAAAACGACCATGACGATCACAATGAACTTGCGTTCTTGAGGTGTAAGATAAAACATAACCGCGATTTGTGTGGGGGATTAACTGCTAAGGCACGCTTCTTGGGGGAAGAAACCTGACTTCTTTAAAGATTACGGCTCTTGACGATGGATGGATTGCACAACATCAAAATCTTTATCGTAAGAGTAAACAGTTTTTATGCCTTTTTCCAGCATCATGATGGCATTATAAGCATCTATATAATCAATGTTCTTCAAATGGTATAACCCCAAACTTTCCATTAAAATCTCTTTATCTTCTATCTCTAAATTATCCGTACTAAGAATTTGCAGAAGGGCGTAAGCCACCTTTACCTTGGAATAATGATACGATTTTTCGAGAACCCAAACAATTTCCGCGATCACCAGAGAAGTCGTATATAAGACCTCCCTGTGCTCAATGGCTTTTTTAAAAAATTTCCGGCAGGCCTCAGCTTTAGGCGCGTCGTCCCAAAGCAGGAACCTTAAAAATATATTAGTATTAACAAATTTCATTGTGCTTTGGGCGTAAGGGATTGCGCCACAATTTTCTTGGCCTTCTCACGCAGGATCTTAAAATCAATTGGCTTACGAAAAGGTTTTTTGAACGATCCCGCAGCATCAAGAACATTACCCCTGACGGTCTGCATATAAACCTTTTCTCCATCACGGACATAAACAATCTTGTCGTTGATTTGCAGATGCAGGTGGTTACGCATCTCTTTGGGGATCGTGGTTTGTCCTTTTTGGGTCAAAATTGAGATGAACATAGGGCAGCCTCCGTTAAAACTATAACATTTTCCTTACTTTCTGTCAAATGTAAGGAACTCTTGGGGAGATTATTGATAAAGGAATTCGGGGGAAATACCTATCTATTATACTCAAGGTTTCCGAAGAAATCAAAATAATTTCATTTGCAGGGCATCAGGGTCTTTTTTGGGGGCATTTTGACGGGCAGCTTCATAGGCTTTTAACTCTTCGGCGATGTCCGCCAGATACGGGGATGGATTTTGGATCATGGTTTGGCCAAAGAGCTGGCGGCGTTTGGCATGGGTCAAATACAAATGTTCCTTAGCGCGGGTCATGCCCACGTAAAACAGTCGGCGCTCTTCCTCAGGCTCGCCTTTCATCTCAAGTAAATCCAAAGGTAATAAATGACTCTCACATCCCACGATAAACACCACCGGGAACTCCAGACCCTTGGCGGCGTGCAAACTCATGAGAGAAATTTTTTCCACATTGTATTCCAGTTCTTCTTCCTTTTGGCCAAGCGCATCGGCATCGGAATAATTTTCCGGCTTAGATAACTTTTGAGAAACCTGATACGGAATGCCCAGATGTTCCAGGGCCTGGGTCAAGGGATGACGCTGGGCATTGAGCCGGTATAAAATGGCAATGTCCCCTAAACTGCGCACCGCCCGCCGGCTGGTATTCATATCCAAGCCGCCGATTAATTTTTCAATCTGATGCGCCACATAATCCGCCTCTGCCCTGTCGGTTGCGGCTTGATGGATGACAAGCTTCCCTTGTGTCTTGATTTTAGCCAGCAATTCCACCCCGCCCATCACCTGGGCCGAAGCCGCCAGCAAGCCGGCTGCTGAGCGGTAATTTTCCTGCAAGTTCAAAACTTTCGCCGGCGAAAAATCTGCTTCAAAGCGGCGGAACAATTCCACGCGGCTGCCGCGAAAGCCATAAATGGATTGATTGGCATCCCCGATGGCTGTCAATAAAACACCTTCGCGGGTTAATTGTTTAAGTAAAGCGTTCTGCACAATATTGCTGTCTTGATATTCATCGACCAGGATATGCCGATAGGTCCTGTGAAGTTCCCCGGCAATATCTTCTTCCTCAAGCAAAAGCAAGGCCTCGCGCAGGATATCATCAAAATCAATCCAATTATTTTGCCGCAAATAGCGTTGATACGCCTTGAAATCCTCGTCGGGTGTGATAGCCAGTTGGGTTGATTTAATACGGCTGATGCGCTCGAGCGTTTCCTTATCAAAGCCCGTGATGTCCTCGGGCCTCGCGATCTTAAAATCTTTAGGCAAGGCTGTGTGATCAAAATAATCGCGCAGGAGTTTCAGGCAAAAGGCATGGAAGGTCCCTACAAACAGTCGCGACTCAGGAACCCCCAAAACTGCCAGTCTCTGCTGCATTTGGGCGGCGGCTTTATTGGTAAAGGTAATGGCCAGAATTTTTGTGTCGGGCTTTAAGGAAGGAATTAAGTGCGCCATGCGACGGGTCAGGGTGTGCGTTTTGCCTGTGCCCGGGCCCGCTGAAATCAAAAGATGCGCGCCCTCATGACAAACCGCCAGCCACTGGGATTCGTTTAAGTCCGTGGGTCTTTCCATAAACTAAGTAAACCTGTACAGATCCGGGATCTGGACGGGTCATGCGTGCTGTTCAATGGCCAGCAGCTTGCGTTTGATGGGAATGCCGCCGCCATAACCGCCGATGGAGCCGTCAGCCGCGATCACGCGGTGGCAGGGCACGATGATGCAAAAAGGATTTTTGCCGTTGGCTGTTCCCACGGCGCGCACGGCCTTGGGATTATTGATGCGCTTGGCAATATCTTTATACGCCACGGTTTGGCCAAAAGGAATTTCGGCAAGCGCCTTCCAAACGCGATTTTGAAAAGGTGTGCCGGTAAAATCTAAAGCCACGTCAAACTGCTTTCTCTTGCCCGCGAAATATTCATCCAATTGCTTCACGGCTTTTAAAATATTTTTCTGCGCGGCATCTTTGGCGTCGAGCTTTTGAACAAGCTTCACGTTCTGCTTATGCCAATAAATGCCCTGCAAGCCTTGGGCTGATGCCACCAGAAAAAGGCGGCCAACAGATGATTTCATTTCATATTGAATTAAGTTCATAGTCACCTCCCTAACAATGTCATTATAGTCTGATGGCCATGAACATCAAGAATTCCCTGTGCATGCGGACTCCAAGGCAGGTGTGATGAGATCCGCCCAGCTGGCATAGCCTTTGGCCGAGGGGTGAAGACCGTCGGGGGAAATATTCGACAAATCTTTGCCAAGGCTTTGCGACAACGGAAAAATATCAACGATTTTGAGATTATGCGTTTGCGCCTCCTGGAATAAAATCTGGTTAAATTCCTTAAGGCCTTCGCTGATGTTGCGCCCATTGGAATATTCAGCGCCGGAAGGCGTAACGGAAAAATCCGGGACAGTGATAAGCAAAATATGATTGGCAGGCAGTGTCTGAAGCAGTTGACTTAAGATGTATTCGACATTCTTTTGGAAAGTCTGCGCGTCCACCCCCTGCACCCAATCGTTGGTGCCGATCAAAAGCGTGACAAAATCAGGATTCAATTGTTTCAAATATGGAAGTTCGCCGTCAATCACGTTTTGGGCGGTCCAGCCGTTATGCCCGAGATTGGCGGTTAATTCAACCGGGATGCCTTTTTTCTGCAGCCGCGCCGTTGCCACCGACGGCCACGATTCCCCCGGCCCCGCGCCGGTGCCGATCGTATAAGAATCCCCCAAGGCAACATAATGAATGGTTTTTTGTCCGAAACTCGTGGATAAAATCATGGAAAAACACAAAATTAAAATATTTCTTAACATAGCGCTAGAATAATACCATCTGCTGTTCGATCTGCTCGCGCTCACCGTGCTCAAAGATCTTGACGGTCCCGAATTCTCCGTCGTAGCCGGCCGCGATCTCGACCTTGCCTTCGCGCATACGTTTAATGCCTTCGGCCAGCACATCGCCCGCGGCACGCTGAATATCCGCGATCGGGCAATCGATGAGAATATAAAATTCGTTGCCCAACTTACTCAAAATATTCATGTAGGCTTCCTGCACAGCTTTGGCTTGCTCGCCCACATCCTTGGCCTCACCTATCATCTTAGGCAACGCGACTATATTATGGTAGGGACGTGAACGTTTAGACTTGGTTCCTTCAGCACGGTCAGCCAGGGCCTCAACGCGTGCCATGACACCAACCGTCACGGGCTTGCCGCAAACCGAACACAAACCCTTGTGCTTAATCGTTTCCTTGGGATGCCAGCGCACCTGGCAGGACCGGTGCCCGTCATAATGATATTTGCCTTCATCCGGGAAGAATTCGATGGTGGAAACCAGTCCCTTATCATTTTTATCCGCTAAGGCCTTATAAACCCCATCGTATGAAAAATCCGTGTCAAAAACATTCGCTTCGCGCCCCAGCTTGGCCGGTGAATGCGCGTCGGAATTGGAAATCAAAATAAAATCATCCAATTGCTTTAAGCGCCAGTTCATCGGTGGATCCGACGATAATCCCGTTTCCGCGGCGTAAATGTGTTTAGTCAAATCCCCAAAGGCGTCCGTCATGCTGTCAAAACCGCCCATCGAGCCCAGCACGGAAAACCACGGCGTCCAGATATGCGCGGGCACAAATAAATTTTTAGCGTCGGCATCAAGGGTGATTTTCAGAAGATCATAAGAATCCAGTCCCAGGATGGGACGACCGTCGGAAGAAATGTTGCCGATTTCCCCCAGCTTGGTCTGGATTTTTTTAGCCGCCTGAAAGCCCGGCGCAAAGATCAGATTGTGAACCTTGCGCACCTTGTCATGGCGCTTGTAGATATTGGAAATCTCAACCGTGAGCATGAAGCGCACCTGTTTCCGGCAGCTGGCCGGCACCTGTGCGTCCATGGGCTTGGCATATTTTTCTTTGAGCTTAAACAATCCCTTTTCCGCGGGCTCAAGCTTGTCCTCTAACTCTTTATGCCATTGGGGATGCACAAAATCGCCGGTGCCGACGAGATCAATGCCCTTGTATTGGGCCCAAAGGTGGAGATTTTCAAGGTCGAGATTTTTAGCCGTGGCACGGGAGTATTTGGAATGGATGTGCAGATCTGCGATGAATTTCATATACCCTCACTGTAAGGTGATCAGATAATCACGCTCTTCGTACTGGGAACTGTTTTGGGAATTATTAATGCCGCCAACCTGAACATAACCAACAAATTGTTTCCCATCCGGACTCCAGGAACTATCTGAAGCCGTGGTTTTGACGCCGGTGTATTCCGGATATCCGGACTCATTGAAATGCGTCAGCCTCACCTTATTGGACCCATCGGCATTCATCATCCAATAATCAGTGCCCCTGTTGCTATTGCCCATGGTGGTCATCCACACGATCCGCGAGCCGTCCGGTGAATACAATGCATGCTCGTTATATCCCCCATCGGTCAGCTGACTTAAATTCCCCGTAGCCAAATCCAGGGTATAAATATTGTCCTTAAACGGACTGGTCCCGGGGGCATTATGGGAAAAAATCAGTTTAGACCCGTCGGGTGAAAAGCCGTGGTTTTCATAAAAGGCGTGGCCATCGGGCTCATAGGTTCGGACATTTTGAAGATACGGCCCCTGAGGGCCGAGGAGAAAATCGCCCACCTTTAATACGAAATAACCGAATTGTTGAGTGACCTTCAACAGACGAGGGACTGCGTACTGCTCGCTCCAGGAGAGGCGCTTGCCGTCAAAAGAAAAGTGCGGATGCAGCACACCGTATTTCCTTGCGGTGGGCACCTGGGCGACCATATAGGCCCTGTCAGCCTTAAAATCCAATACCCACAGATCATTGAATAGCCCTGCCCCGGGGGAAGTTTCATAAAATTTCCTGACAGGCGGATGCCGGTCTTTTTCAGCTTCCACGGCCATAAATCTTCCGGAGGGGGACCAGGCAGGATTACCGACATTTTTATGCGGAAGCCCAAGGGCGTCACGGTTGCAGGTCACGCACGCGACATCAGACCCATCGGGTTTCACGGTGTAAACGTTATAGAATCCGCTGTCATCCAGACGGTCGAAAGCAATCAGATTCTGAAATGACCAGTCCACGCGGCCACCATGATCCGACATCTCCCGGATACTTTTGACCGAGTCAGCCACAGCTTGAGCCTGTGCCTGGGATGAAAAGGCTATCAAAAAGGATACAGCGATTAATTTATTCATAAATCAGACCACAATACTTACAAGCTTATTCGGCACCACAATAAACTTTTTGATGGCCGCATCCGTGGCATACCTGGCCACACCGGGATCGGCGAGGCAAATCCTGCGTAATTCATCTTGCGGCAGGTCAGGCGCCACCTGAACCTGGCCGCGCACCCGGCCATTGACCTGCACGGCCATGGTGATGGTCGCCGTCTTAAGGGCTGCTTCGTCAAAAGCGGGCCACGCCACGTGGGCGATGGTGGATTCGATCTTGCCCATCATCTGCCACATCTCCTCAGCCACGTGCGGGGCAAAAGGGGCCAAAAGTAACACTAAAGTTTCGATGGCCCGATTGAGTAATTTTTGTTTGGCCGGGTCTGCATCCCCTATTTTATACTTGTCGATGGCATTGGCCAGTACCATCATATGGCTGATGGCGGTATTGAATTTCAAACCTTCGTCAAAGGATTGAGTGACCAGTTTGATGGCTTTGTTGCGTTCGCGCTCCAGGGTGCTGTCAGATTCGTCAGAGGCCTTGGCAACTGCGTTAGCCACGACCGATGACTGATAGCGTTTCTCCACCATCTGATACACACGGTTTAAAAATCTCCAGGCGCCTTCCAGACCGTCGCTGTTCCATTCCAGCTGATCTTCAGGCGGGGCGGCAAATAAAATAAACAAACGCAAAGTATCCGCGCCGAATTGCGCCAGCACTTCATCCGGATCAACGGTATTCCCGCGGGATTTAGACATCACCTCGCCGCCTTTTAGCACCATGCCCTGGGTCAGAAGACGGGTAAAGGGTTCATCAAAAGCAATCAACCCCAAGTCTTTAAAAAATTTCGTAAAGAAACGCGAATACAATAAATGTAAGATAGCATGTTCAATGCCGCCGATGTACTGATCCACCGGCATCCAGTATTGGGCATCCTTTTTATCAAAAGCAGCTTCGGTATTATGAGCCGAACAAAAACGCAAAAAATACCAGGACGAATCAAAGAAGGTGGCCATGGTATCGGTTTCCCGGCGGGCTGCTTTGCCGCATTTAGGGCAAGCACATTCCACAAAATTCTGCACGCGGGCTAAAGGCGATCCGCCTTCACCGGTGATCTCAACGTCCTTAGGCAGCTCCACCGGCAATTGATGCAACGGTACAGGCAGCATACCGCAAGTGCCGCAGTAAATCATGGGGATCGGTGTGCCCCAATAGCGCTGACGGGAAATCAGCCAATCCCGCAGCCGCCAGTGAATGCTCAGTTTCCCGAAATGTTTAGCCTGCATCCATTCCGCGATTTTCTTTTTAGCATCAATGTTGGGTGTACCGTTGAACTCCCCGGAATTAACAAGTTTTCCTTCTTCTTCAAAAGCCTTTTCCATCTTCTCGACGGACATTCCGGCGTTGGCGGGATCTTCGATCACAATACGCATCGGCAGCTTATGCTGTTTGGCAAATTCAAAATCACGGCTGTCATGGGTGGGCACAGCCATAATGGCACCGGTGCCGTATTCCATCAATACATAGTCGCCGATATAAATGGGGATTTCTTCATTGTTAACAGGATTGACAGCATAACGTCCGATAAAAACACCTTCCTTGCGCTGGTCACCGGACATGCGCAGGGATTTACTTTTGTTAGCGGTTTTTTCAATGAACTCCAAGACACCCTTTTCCTGCGGCGTGTCTGCCGTTAGCTTTTTAACAAGCGCGTGTTCAGGGGCCAATACCACATAAGTGGCGCCAAAGATGGTGTCTGCCCGCGTGGTGAAAACATTAATGACCTCCAACGACCCTTTGACTTTAAAGGCGATCTCAACGCCATAGCTTTTGCCGATCCAATTCTCCTGCATGGCACGCACGCGCGAAGGCCAATACTCCAGCTTCTTTAAATCTTCCAACAGGCTCGGCGCGTAATGGGTGATTTTAAGATACCATTGCTCCAGGTCTTTTTGCACAACGGCCGTATGGCAGCGCCAGCAGGCGCCATTGATCACTTCCTCATTGGCCAGGGTGGTCGCGCACGACGGGCACCAATTTACCGACGAAGCTTTCTTATAGGCAAGCCCCCGCTCGTACATCTTAATAAAGATCCACTGGTTCCAGCGGTAATATTCGGCATCACAGGTGGAAAGTTCGCGGCTCCAATCATAGGAAAAGCCCATCTTCCTTAATTCATCATGCATTTGAGCAATGCAGCGGTAGGTCCAATCCGCGGGACTGGTCTTGTTTTTGATGGCGGCATTTTCCGCGGGCTGGCCAAAGGCGTCATAGCCGATGGGGTGAAGCACATTAAAACCGCGCATCATCTTATAACGGGCGATCACATCCGCGATGGTGTAATTACGCACGTGACCCATGTGGATCTTTCCCGACGGATAGGGAAACATCTCCAGCACGTAATATTTGGGTTTCGAGGGATCAGTTTCTACACGGAAGGTCTTCTGGGTATCCCAGAATTTCTGCCACTTGTTCTCAATGTTCCTAATATCGTTGGTGGTGTAGGGCATAAATAGTAAAGGGGATCAGTTTTAAGCCAATCCCCCCTCTAACATGACCGTTACAACCCCGGGGGTTGTAACGGTATATCTTATTGGTGCGCCAGTTCTTTGGCAGAACCTGAAGCTGCCTGATAATAGCTGGTGCCCCGCTCAACGAACTGGGCATGTACTTTCTTGGGCGCGAAATAACGGCGGCAAAAATCCTCGGCCTTTTTCTGGTCAAAGCCGCGGCAGCAGTAAATGTCAACCGTGATAAAATCTTTCGGTGTCAGCGTGTGGATGACGATCGAACTTTCGATCAAAGGCACCCAGCCGGAAAGCCCGGCCTTATCCGGAAAGCGTGTGGCATCCGAGCGGAAAATTGAGGGCGGGGACTGTTTCTCCATGCCCAAAAAACCCACGATCTCATCGAGAAAATTATAACAGACGGTCAGATCGTCGCAGACACCGGCCTTGCAATCATAAAGGTCTAAAAGAAGCTCGTAACCAAATACCGCTGATTTGCTCATTTATACATTGTCCTTTGTTCGGGCTTTTAAGCGTGATTGATAAACGCCCTATTATACAAAAAACACCTGTAAATTAAAGATATTTTTTGGCCTGAGGCCAGCTTGATTTTACCTGGTTATTTTATAATAAAAAAGCCTTTGTAACTTGTAAAATTTGCATTTTTAAGGCAAATAAACTAGAATGCTTTTATGAACGTTATCATCAACGGACAGGCCCGGCAACTTGCTTCATCTCAAAGCTTGAACCAGATTGTCGAAAATTTTACCAAACATCCCCATGCGGTTATCACCGAATTAAACGGCACCATCATCCCCTTTGAAGGGCGTAAAGAGATCAATCTTCAAGAGGGCGACACCCTGGAGCTTGTCACCTTCGTCGGCGGTGGTTAAAATGACGGATACTTCCCTTGTCATTGCCGGCAAATCCTTCAAGAGCCGCTTTTTGCTGGGTACCGGCAAATTCAAAAATAAAAAAGACTTGAAGGAGAGCATCGCCTCGAGCCATAGTGAAATCGTCACCGTGGCGCTTCGCCGCATTGACCTGGAACGCCACGAGGAAAATATCCTCGAATATATCCCGTCGCATGTAACACTTCTGACCAACACGTCGGGCGCCCGCAACGCCCAGGAAGCGGTGCGCCTCGCACGCTTGGGCCGGGCCTCAGGCTACGGCCATTGGGTTAAAATTGAAGTGATTAACGACAGTAAATACCTTCTGCCCGACAATCAGGAAACCGTCAAGGCGACAGAGATTTTATGCGCCGAAGGTTTTGTGGTCTTGCCTTATATCGCGCCTGATCTTTATACCGCGCGCGCCCTGGTCAAGGCCGGTGCCGCGACGGTGATGCCCTTAGGCTCCTTCATTGGCAGCAATCAGGGCCTTAAGACCAGGGAACTTATTCAGGTACTGATCAACGAGATCGATGTCCCCATCGTCGTGGATGCCGGCATTGGCGCCCCTTCACAGGCGGCTGAGGCCATGGAAATGGGCGCGGATGCGGTTTTGGTGAATACCGCCGTGGCCACAGCCCAGAATCCCCCGATGATCGCCCGTGCTTTTGCCCAGGCCATTGAGGCAGGACGCCTGGCCTATTTAAGCGGCCTCCCCCAACAAGAGCCAGCGGCCCATGCCTCCTCGCCTTTGACCGGATTTTTGTATGATGAACTTGACGCAAATCAAAAACATTCTTGAAGACCGCCGGGCTGATTCCGTCGAGAAATTGGCCCTGGAAGCAGCACTTTTGACCCGTCAGCAATTCGGGCGCGCCATCAGTCTTTACGGACCGCTGTATTTATCCAATTTCTGCTCCAGTCATTGCACGTATTGCGGGTTTCATAGTCAAAACAAGATCCAGCGCATCAAGCTGGAACCTGAGCAATACCGCAAGGAAATGCAATTTATCCATAATCAGGGCTTACGTAATATTTTAATGCTCACCGGCGAATCCTACAAACACACGCCTGTCGCCTATCTTAAAGAAGCGGCCGCGGTCGCCTCGGAATATTTTCAAGGTCTCAGCCTGGAAGTACATCCCATGCAAACGGATGAATATAAGGAATTGTTTGCCGCCGGCGTCGATGGCATCACCGTGTACCAGGAAACCTATGACCGGGCACGCTACGCCCAGGTGCATTTATCCGGTTATAAAAAGGATTATGATTTTCGCTACGCAACACCTTTCCGCGCCGCGGAAGCGGGTATGCGGCAAATATCTCTAGGCGTTTTGTTGGGGCTTGCGGATGCGGCCGAAGACCTGTATGCCTTGTATCAACATTTGCGGGAGTTGGAAAAAACGTATCCGGGCGTTGAGTACAGCGTATCCTTCCCGAGGCTGCGCACGGTCAAGGATAAAACGCTGGCATCCTGCGACGTGGATGATTGGCAATTTGTGAAAATTATTGCCCTCACGCGCCTGATGTTCCCGCGCGTGGGCCTCAATCTCTCCACGCGCGAAGAGCCCCGATTGCGTGATCATCTGTTGGAAATCGGCATCACCCGAATGTCCGCGGGTTCAAACACGTCGGTGGGAGGCTATACCCTGCTTGACGAAGAAAAGCAGAACCCACAATTTGACATTAAAGACGAGCGACCCGTGGATGAGATCGTCCGTCTGCTTAAGTCCAGGAACTTTGACCCTGTGTTTACCGACTGGCGCCATATTGAAAATAAGTCGTGACAGGCACGACTTATTTAAGAAGCTGTCACAAAAGGCGGCTGCACCACCTGAAAGCCGTCATCCGTCCTCACGAAATAAATTCCGCTGGTAAACAGATAATTCACTCCATCCGCGCTGATCACCACGTAATCCTGCGGGATATCATTCACAATGGCCCCCAGCACCGGCGGGATCGTGATTAGCTGATTACCATCCTGCTGATAAAAAATCCCGTTATTATAGTAGTAGCTCTGTCCATCAACGGTCACGCTTTCAAAACCATCCGGCACCGTGAAAGCAGGAGTCAGATCCGAGTAATTAAAAGCATCATAATGGCGGTAATAGTTAAAATCGCGACGCAGCGGATCCTTTGGCTGATCTAAATGTCGCACACCTTGAGCCTGGTGTGTAACCGGTGAAACATGTTGATCCGCCACTGGGCGAGCTGGTACTACATGGGGAGGCTCAACGTGTGCGGGTGCGACCTGATGGGGAGGTTCAATGCGTGCTGGCGGGGTGATGTTCGGATGCATCCCATCATCCATCCATGGAGCTGCATTGGCGGCCACCGGTAAATTAAACAGTATTAAAGCTACGATCGTAAGTACATGATTTGTATATTTTTGGGTTCTTTTCATATCTGCCTCCCTATCGCTATGCTTCTTGTCTCTTCACCCATTTAGACAAGGCAGAGGCCTGAAAAGTTCCCTTATTGATTGTCAGCCAGCCCTAAGAACTTCTTAAGATCGGTCATGGGCTGAAAGGTGATCTTAACCGGCACAAAGCCGGTGGCATTTTGAAGCTGGGTGAGCATGGCAGGAGTAAGATTAAATTTAATGCCCGCATTGTCATTCCCGCGCAAGCGGGAATCCATTACTTTAGTTTGTAAATTCATATTGGCAGGAGTCAAATCAATACCGCCATTTTTCTGACCGACAAATTTTCTTTGAGCCTTCTCAATTTCTTCACGACTTGAACGACGCAACCGTTTAGGGTTAATGATCAGAAGTTTCGGATTTAAAAACTTCGGTTGATTGATATCTAAAGTCATATAAGTACCATCCGGCCGCAAAGGAACGTAAACAAACTTGCCATTTCCAATAGGCATCAACCGCGTACTTTTAACAGCCCGTTTAAATTGTTTTTGTTGTGTAGGCTTGGATTTTTCCTTGAAATTAACATTAGCCCCGCCCGAGAACCTGCCGCGCACATAGGACATGGGTTGAGGTCTGGGCGCTTCCAGTTGAGAGGGAACCGATGTCAAATTCCACCACCATGCCCCTGCCAATAACGCTACACCGAAGGTTTTCTTTAAAGTGCTTTTCATGGCCTGATCCACCATCGCCGGGCTGCCGGTAAGATCATAGGTAATCAGCGTGGCCAATGTCGTTACGACTTCCAGGGCTTTTTTCCTGATCGAGCCCTGATATTCCTGTATTGCTGCATAGGCTCCGGTAACAAGCTTGTTGCGGTATGAAGAATCTGCAAAAACCCTTTGAAGATTTTCAGGATTAAAGGTCTCAATGCCGCCTTTTCGACGCATCAGGTCAAGGGACTCTTTATTCTTATGCCAGGTGTATTCAATATCAAAGGAAAGCAAGGGAGCCTCTTGATTGGCCGGCTCAAGCACGTTCCGCTCTCGTCCAATGATGACCACACCATTCTTTCTGGCTAGAGCATACATCCGATTTAGCTCTCCTGATGTGTTTAAGATAAGCACATCATCATTCGCCACATTCGGAAGCTTTAGCTTAATATCCGTCCGGGCCGCCAGCGAAAGCCCTTTGAATTGCGGCCATTCCCCATAGGCAGCGACCACCTCCTCAGCAGAAGAATCGGCTGTAACTTTGGCAGATCCCCCGGCGTGCGCCACAAACGCAACAATAAGAAGCGGTCTTTGCCTTAAAGGAAGATGGGCATAGGATTGCTGATAAACCTCCATCACCTGGTCGAATTCACGACCTGAAAGCGAGCCCAATACCCAAATAGGCCTTTGACCGATGTGTAAATCCCTTTTCATCCCGGCCAATTCCAAGGTCCCCACCTTCTTTCTCAATCCCCCTTTAAATGGATTATAGGGGATTTGATAATGCGGCTCTGCCCGCTGGAGAAAGTTATCAACGGAAACCCAATCCCCATCGTCAAATCTTAAAAGCAAGGTATGCGCATCATGAAATCCATTCAAGGTTTGAACTTCATAACCCTGATCTTTAAACGCGTTTCTGATGGTTTGAGAAGGCATTAAACCATTGGAAAATAAAATAATCCGATTTGAAGGCAAGTCCAGTTCATCTAAAAAACTGCGGGTGGCGTTAATAGCGGAAGGTTCGAGCAGGACAATCCCAAGCCGGTTTAATCCCGAAGCGCGCATCACATCTTCGAATAAACTGATCCCCTCTTCGTCGGCATTTCGTTTGACCAAAAGTTTAATTTTGCCTTTAACTGCTGCCTTAAGTCCTGAAACAGAGCGTATGCTTTTCTTAACTTGAGGAACTTTCTTTCTAACCACATCCCGCAAGCCCTGCAGATCTTTGCGTTCAATCATGATAACAATGGCTGCTTTTCGGACCTCTAAAACCGTACGATCATCCAAGGCAATATGCCTGATGCGGTCTTCGGCTTTAATCTCATTGAGCGATATCAAAGATTGAAGCTTAAATTCCTGATCGGACTCGCGAGGATCCAGGACAATCGACTCAAGCC